>TARA_R110000868_G_scaffold78284_2_pt1 | contig 22744 bp, 27 predicted proteins | sample TARA_R110000868 | Tara Oceans TARA_R110000868 (sample SAMEA4397489) | marine metagenome | biome: Polar Biome; feature: [SRF] surface water layer (ENVO:00010504); material: water (ENVO:00002006), including particulate matter (ENVO:01000060) such as... | depth 5 m | reverse complement strand
AAACATGGGCAACTCATTCGGATCATTGGGATACATGGTCATTTCCGCCAATGACTTATTGTAATAACCATCCGCTTTAAACAGGAATTGATGCTTTTTAAGCTTTAATAGGGCTTGCGAGAAGAATCCATAGGTATCGCTCCATCCGGGCATATCCATATGTATAGGTACATCGGGCCTTTTGGTATCGTCCATTACATGGGTAACCTTATTAAAATATATCTTGGATTTCCAATCCCTTAAACTGCCCGATAAAATATCCTGTTCAAAACCAATGGATGCAATTATAGCCCTGGCCAACGAAACATCCATTGTTAATGCTGGATAGCCTACATCCCTGGCCTCATCAAAAATAAGACTAGTTGTCAGTGCCCGACCTTCCGCAATTTTATAACCGCCATTGGCTGAAACATTATACTTTTCAAATTGGGAAAACTGAACTTCTTTATCCCCGCCTGCAAAATAATTTTCTGCCTTGCGATAAATAATATCGGTATCCAGATAGAATTTGGAATCCGAATAATTAAGCTCGGCACCAACAACACTCATCTGGTTGTTGCTTTCGAAGCCCGTCTCCAAACCGCCGTATAATCCAGTCTCCTTAAAATTGCCCCTGTCCAACTCCAAATCAATGGCACCACCAATGGTGGTACCATGTTCCGCACCCTGCTGGCCAGAAGCTATATGGGCCTTAGACAAATTGGACACATCCACATAGGAGGTTACGGGATCCATCTTGTCCGTACATGCACCAAAAATTCTCATCCCATCTATTGTAACAGAGAGACGTTCAGAGAACATATTGTTTAAAGTAGGTTCCCAGGCATAGGCACCCCGTTTCACCATATCCACTTTTTTAGACGATTCCAAATATTCGTCCAAGGTTGATAAGGGTTTGGGCTGGCGATGGTAATCCAAAGCCTTTCTTGCCGATATCAGGATAACTTCATCCAAATTGATTGTGATAATCGAATCCTTTTGCAAAACCAATTCCTGTGCGCCAATGTAAATGGGAGAAAGAAATATCCCGTACAAAAGCCCCAACCTAAATATAGGTTTGCTTGTTGCCATAAGTATTGAGCATACTTTATGGGCACATTTAAAAATGTTCATTTGATTTATTTAGATAATACAATTCCTTTAAGACGCCATAAGCCTAGTATATGGATTGGAATAAACCCAATACCTTTATGACGATAATTGAATTATCCCAGCTCGGGAGGCTGTGCAATATCTGTAGTGTATAAGCCCGGAATTAAAATCTGGGCTCTTTTAAAGTTATTCTGAATGCTATTTCCGTATTCATTACCAGCTCCAAAAACCGTTAATGGTTCGAATGAAGAGATGAACTGGATTTCCAAGTTGAACCGCTTGCCTTCAAACGGATTTTTTTCACTCCCTTCCGACTCTTTTGCCAATTGTTTTGCCAAATAACATTTACCATCACAATGTAAGGAGGGAGTATCCCTATTTTCACAAAGATTCTCAACTATATAGTTATAATTTACTGCATACTCAGCTAAGGGCCATAAGGGCTTTATCAGCATGATCAACGCAACAAAAAGTATAACTTGTTTCATTATTTATTATTAATCTTCTAAATTACAACTGTTATTTGGCCGTAATTTTCAAGGAACACAGGATCGAATGTCAAAGGAGCTGCTTTTTAGAATCCCGAACAAAGATAAAACATATTATACACAAAATAAGCTGACAATTATCAGTTATTGGACCAAAGTTGATTTAGTAGCGATTAAGTGGCTACAATGTAACCGTTGTTACCTATTTTTATACTTTGTTTTTTAATTTTACATCACAAATAAACCTTAAGACTTTCGGATGGAGGATATGCTCTTTTATGATAGAATGCAATTTGCCTTTACTATCACCTTCCACTATTTATTTCCACAACTGACCATGGGGCTATCCCTAATCATCGTTTATTTCAAATGGAAATTCCTTAGAACTAAAATTGATCATTATAATGATGCCGCCAAATTCTGGATGCGGATTTTTGCCCTTAATTTTGCCATGGGGGTTGTTACCGGAATACCTATGGAATTTCAATTCGGTACCAATTGGGCCAAATTTTCAGAATTGACAGGAGGAATTATTGGCCAGACCTTGGCCATGGAAGGAATGTTTTCATTTTTCCTGGAATCCTCCTTTTTAGGCCTGTTTATGTTCGGGGAAAAATTATTGGGCCATAAATTACATTTTGTAACCGGCTTCCTGGTATTTCTGGGCTCTTGGGCAAGTGGGTTTTTAATTATAGCTACACATTCCTGGATGCAGCATCCCGTGGGGTACGAAATATTGAGCAATGGTAAATTTGTATTGAATAATTTTGGGGCCCTATTCTCCAATCCCTGGCTCTTACCTGCCTATTTGCACAATCAATTGGCCAGTTTGGTTACGGCCTCCTTTGTTATGGCCTCTATAGGTGCATTCTATATATTGAACAATAAGCACAGTAGTTTTGGCAATCTATTTGTTAAGACTGGGGTAATATTTGGACTGGTTTCTTCCGTAATGGTCGCCTTCCCCACTGGAGATTGGGCAGCTAAAAACGTAGTAGAATTCCAGCCTGTTACTTTTGCGGCCATGGAAGGTCTATTTGAAACCCAGGATGGCGGGTCGGAGATTGTACTTATTGGTCAACCCAATGTTGTGGATAAAAAGTTGGACAACAAAATTGCGGTGCCCAATATTTTAAGTTTTTTAACGTACAAAAAATGGGATGCCACCGTTAAAGGTTTAAATGAATTTGACCCAAAAAACTACCCCACCAATATACCAGGGCTTTATTATGCCTACCACATAATGGTAGGATTAGGCACGTTATTTATAGGGCTAATGGCCGTGGCGGCCCTTCAATTATGGCGTAAAAAATTATATCGTACTAAATGGATCTTGTGGTCCCTACTTTTCTTCCTGCCTTTCCCGTATATAGCCAATACTACAGGTTGGTATACTGCAGAATTGGGCAGGCAGCCATGGCTGGTGTACAACCTTATGCGAACGGCGGACGGAATTTCCCCAACAGTATCCTCGGGAAATACCTTGTTTACCCTTTTAGGGTTTATTGGATTATATCTATTGTTAGGGATGCTATTTTTGATACTCGTAGGAAAAATAATAAATAAGGGTCCTGAAACTTCTAAAGCTTAATTATGGAATTATTCTGGTACATAGTTTTAATGAGTATGTTGGCCATCTATGTGGTTTTGGATGGGTATGATTTTGGAGCGGGGATAGTCCATTTATTTTTTGCTAAAAACGAAAAGGACAAAAAAGCCATTACCAATTCCATTGGCCCTTTTTGGGATGCCAATGAGGTTTGGCTGATCGCTTCGGGCGGAATTCTTTTCTTTGCTTTTCCTACCCTCTATGCTTCCTCCTTCAGCGGATTTTATCTGCCGCTCATCATGATTCTTTGGTTGTTGATTTTCAGGGCTATTGGTCTTGAACTCCGGGGTCAGGTACATAACCAATTATGGGAGGCTGTGTGGGACAAGGCCTTTGGAATTGCCAGCTTTCTATTGGCCCTTTTCTTCGGGATAGCCCTGGGTAATGTGGTACGAGGTGTAAATTTGGGGATGGTGGAAAATGGGATTTCTGCCCATGAGGCCCACTATTTTTTTCTCCCACTTTGGAATCCCACTTTTAGTCCCACCGCAGAGCATCTGGGAATTATTGATTGGTTTACCATCTTGCTGGGAATAATAGGAGTAGTAGTCCTAACCATACACGGCGCCAATTGGATAATATACAAAACCAATTCAGACCTTAACGACAAATTAAAGACCGTTATTTTTAGGCTGAATTTTGTTCTCTTGGCTTTGGTTATCCTCTCCCTTATACTTTGGCATATTGTAGAGCCCAAACCATTTCATAATTTTATGGAAAAACCATGGTTATGGATTTTCCCTTTATTGACCATAAGCGGTCTATTCGGACTTTTTCGAATAAAAAATTATAAAAAAGATGGTATTGGATTTATATTCTCATCAATGTTCATCCTTGGAGGTTTTGCCACTACGGCTGCATCAATATTTCCAAATGTACTGCCCTCTACCAATACTGTAAATCCGTCATTGACCATTTACAATGTGGCTGCTGATGATTATGGACTTTCTGTGGGGATATATTGGTTTGTAATTGCACTTATCCTTCTAATTGCCTACGTAATTATTCAGTACAGGGTGTTTAAGGGAAAAATGGACGATGTGGGTTATGGAGAACACTAATACTTTGTTTATCTTGGTCCCTGCCACATATAAAAAAGATAAAATTATTAATTTAGGATAAATTTGTCCGAAATAAGAATATGACTTATATTTGTCTCGATCTAATTTAGAATCATTATGTTTTCCAAAGCCTGCGAATACGGAATAAAAGCCACCATATATATAGCTGTTAAGTCTATGCACCAAGAACGCGTAAGCCTCAAGGAGATTGCAGAGGAGGTGAACTCGCCGGTAGCATTTACCGCAAAAATATTACAGTCTTTGGCCAAAAGTGGCATTATCGATTCCCTCAAGGGTCCAACTGGTGGGTTTCAAATCGAGGAATCGAGAATAGATAATATTAAATTGCACGATATAGTGCATGCAATTGATGGTGACGACATTTTTAATGGCTGTGGTCTGGGATTAAAACATTGTGATGCCAGCCAACCCTGTCCAGTTCACGACAAATTTGTCGTGATTCGGGACAATTTAAAAATAATGCTTCAAAACACGAGCTTGTACGAATTGGCCACTGGCCTGGAAATTGGAATAACACATCTGAAAAGATAATTTTTTACAATAATAAAAGATAAAAAGGTCTTAAAATCTTTATATGAGGGCAACAGCACACAAACTGCCAATATTGGCTTCTATTTTTTTATGGATCGGCTTTGTAGGGGCCATTAGTTTTATGGAAGCTTGGTTAAAATTTCAAGTACCTACACTAACCTTGCCCCTAGGTCTGGGCATTGGAAAACTAGTATTCAATCCGCTAAATAAAGTGGAATTGGTACTGGCCTTTGTCATTCTGCTTACATTGTATAGGACTTCCAAGGAGATTATTACATGGAAAAACCTCTTTTTCCTTATTCCTTTGGCCTTACTGATTTTTCAGACCTTAATCCTCTTGCCTATCCTAGATATCAGGGCCACAGCGATCATTGAAAATGAAGTCGTTCCTATGTCCAGGGCCCATATATATTACATAGGTCTGGAGATAGTAAAGGTAACAACACTATTCATCTATGGCATTAATATTAATAAAACATAAACCATGTTGGACACTATCCAGAAAATAACAGAGAAATACCTATCCCTAGGGGAGAATCCTGAAACCTATCTTCAGGGCCTGCTACATGCTAAGCCTATCACTTATTGGGATTATGTGGAAGTGGATACCTTACTCTCCCTTCAAAAACCACGTACCAACTTTAAGGATGAGTCCATTTTTATCATGTACCATCAGGCAACCGAATTATATTTAAAAATGATGCTGCATGAACTACAGCAAATAGTAGCCGACCCAACACCTACCACTAAATTTCTTACCATCAAACTGGATCGACTTATAAAATACACCTCTATGTTGATCACATCCTTTGATATTATGACGGTGGGTATGGACTATGACGATTACAATGCATTTCGTACTACCCTTACCCCTGCCAGCGGTTTTCAATCTGCACAATTTAGGTTTATAGAACTTCATTGTACCTCCTTGACCAACTTGTTGAGCATTCGTAAGAAAAGCCATTTATCCAATAATCCCGATGTTAGGGAATGCTTGGAAAATGTCTATTGGAAGGACGCAGGAACCAACCCTAAAACGTCCGAAAAAACATTGACATTACAACTTTTTGAAGAAAAGTATCTTAAACAGTATACCGAAACCGCCAAAAATTTAATGGGCAATACCCTAGAGGACAAGTTGGCCCAACTACCTTATATACCAGATGCCCTAAGAAACAGACTTCGCAAATTCGACCAGCTTTACAACATTGAATGGCCATTGGTCCATTTGCATACCGCAGAACATTACTTGGATAAAAAAGGTCAAAACAAAGCCGCAACAGGAGGCTCGGAATGGAAAAAATACCTACATCCAAAACATCAACAACGCAAATTTTTCCCAGCCTTGTGGACAAAAACCGAAAAACAACACTGGGGAATGAACAACAAATATAAAGAATATGGAAGTATTGAACAGACCCGAATTGACGCACCTACAGGTAGGTAAAAATCTTAAAATACTACAAATCAAGGCCTTGTCCGGCATGGACATGCCTATGCATCACAGCACCAAAGAAGCCCTAATTGTTGTGATAGAGGGTGAGGCTATCCTTAAAACGAAAGATGCGGCCTATTCTTTGGGGAAAGGATCTTCAATGGTCATACCCGAAGGACTGGAACACAGTCTTACCGTACTAAAAGAATTTCAAGCTTTTGCCATTATGGCAAAAGATGCTAATATAAATTTTAAAAATTATTAATCATGGAAAATTTAATGACCAAAAATATTGGTGAAATAGTAGCAGAAAATTATCGTACAGCCCAAATATTCAAAAATCATAAGATAGATTTTTGTTGTAAGGGAAACAGAAGCATCGTAGAAGTGGCCGAAAAAAATAAACTGGACGCTAATCTCCTATTACAGGAAATTGAAATGGTACAGCATGAGACAGACGACAACAATATCGATTTTAAAACTTGGCCCTTAGACCTATTGGCAGATTATATTGAGAAAAAACATCACCGGTACGTGGAGGCACAGATACCGATTCTTAACCAATATCTGGCCAAACTATGTCGGGTTCATGGAGATAGACATCCAGAATTATTCGAAATTACGGAACATTTTAACAAGAGTGCTGGAGAACTGGCCGTTCACATGAAAAAGGAGGAATTAATTGTCTTCCCTGCCGTACATAAAATGATACAAAGTAAACACTACGGTAGTCCGTTGGCCGAGCAACATTTTGGCCCTATCCAGAATCCAATACAAATGATGATGCAGGAGCATGAGAACGAAGGGGACCGTTTTAGAATTATTGATAAACTGAGCAATAATTACACGCCACCTGCCGATGCCTGCAACACATACCGTGTAACATTTTCACTGCTGCAGGAATTTGAAGGAGATCTACACAGGCATATACATTTGGAAAATAACATTCTCTTCCCTAAAGCCATAGCCCTGGAAAAAGAATTAAGCCAATAAAACCAGAACCCTAGGCTAAATAATGCTTTAGGAAAATATATTGGGAAACCTATCCGGCACGGGTCATCACATTAACTAGACATCCCCCAAACCGTGCCTAATTGGTCCAATTTTTAAAATTTTAAATAATATACCAGAACAAAAAAATGCCCAAAAAAATAAATAGTAGACAACTTATTAAAATTAGAGACTATGAAGACCAAACCTATTAAAAGACATCTGGCCTTGCAGCCTTTGAGCAGGGACCACCATCAGGGTTTACTGTTATCTTGGAAAATTAGGACTGGTTTTAACAAAGGCATAGCCGTAGATCGCATAAAGAAATACTCGGACTGGTTTTACAAGATCTATTTAACCCCACATTTTAAGGAGGAGGAAAAATACATCTTCCCCATATTGGGAAATGACAATGAAATGGTCAAAAAAGCCATTGCACAACACAGAAGGCTGGAGCGGCTGTTCAATAGCACCTTGGAAATAAAAAAATCTTTAAACCGTATAGAGGAAGAATTGGAACAGCATATCCGATTTGAGGAAAGGGTTCTTTTCAATGAGATCCAGGAAGTGGCCACAGAACAGCAGTTACAAATTATTTTAGAACAACATAAAGAAACCAAGTTTTTGGACGCCAACACGGATAATTTTTGGGAATAAAAACATAAATATAAACATCATGAAACTTTACAACCAGTTGTTGAACGAGTTTAAAAGGGCCCAAACAGGGTATTCCACTATTGCCATTATTGGTCAGAGTTGTATAGGATCTGTAGCAGCCATGGTACTTCTCATGAATCACATGGCTCCTGCCATTAAACTAACATTGCTTTTCTTGGTCACCATCTTATGTATGGCCTATAATGGTGCCGTTCTGGCGCAGTTAAGTACCAAAACAACCTTTAACCTACTTGTTTTAAGCGTTTTCTTCAGTATCATAACCATTATTGGAAATCTTGTTTAAAAATATATGGAGCAGGAGAAGTATACCTTTACGTATATCGACGAATTTGGGGATCGTAATTCTGCCAATTTCAGACTAAACGAATACCATAGCCTAATGGAACTGCTTTTTGACAAATACCTACAGGAATGGGGTGATTGTAAAGGCAGGGCCTGGTGCGGAACATGTCACATACAAATTCTTGAAGGCTCTTTAATTTCAAAAATGCAGACCGATGAAAAACATACCTTGTCCAAAATGGATAACACCTCCGCCCTAAGTCGATTGGCATGCCAAATACCGGTTAATGCAGAGCTGCACAATATGGTTTTTAAAATAATAACGGAAAATGATTACGGAACCAATTAATTAAGGAACGCGAGACACAAAGACATTTTTATTACTAAGAATACCTATTTACATTAAAAAAAATAATTATCCACAACTAAAAATTCAACCAACTACCTTTGTAATCCGCCCAAAGAATAAAATTAAACTTATGTCATTAAAATCGGAAATAAAAACAAGACAGGATGTTAATCTTTTAGTGGTCAGTTTTTATGCCAAAATTAGAAAACACCCAACATTGGGGCCCATTTTCAATGGTATAATCAAAGATTGGGATAGCCATCTGGAATTGCTCACCGATTTTTGGGAGAGTCAATTATTACTGCAACGAAAATATCTGGGCAACCCCATTGTAGTACACCAAGAGGTAGACGAGAAAATGAATCATACCATAACCCCTGAACATTTTGGGCTTTGGCTGAACGAATGGTTTGCAACGATTGATGAACTGTTCGAAGGAGAGGTGGCATGGATAGCGAAAAACAGGGCACAAAAAATGTCTACCATGCTCTATATGCAGATTTACCAACATAGAAATAAGGGAGCTTAAATACCCGACTTTTCCCTGCCGCCCTTGGATTGCCAAAGTATCAATATCAAAGCAATAGGAATTAGGAAACTACCTATGGCCAGGAGTTTTAAGTACCCTTCAAATAATGCCCACCCCAACCAGGCTGCCGTACCCTTGTAAAAAATAAGCACTTCCGTTATAGCAAAGCCCATCAAATAAAATATATAGCTGGATTTGTAGAGCTTTATCATTCCAAAAAATTGAAGGAAGAAGAACAGGCCAAAAGTAATGACCCCTAAAAAGGTCCAATGTAAATAGCCTATAGTGAAATCCAAAACGGTCGAAGCCAAATTGGCGAAGTAGGGCAATGCGGTGAGTAATTGCAGTATCATTTTGACCAACAATAATACGGCCCCCAATTTTAAAATGCCAAATTGAAAATTGGATAAAACAGATTGCAATACCGACTTTTTATCATAACAGATCTTCATTAATATACCAAAGCCGATCAATTGTAAAAACGCCCCCAAACCTCCCAAAATATAGTATATCAATGCTGGCCCTATCCAAAGGGTAGACAGAAAAAAGCTCAATACAATTCCTATAACCGTAGTCAAGAAAAAGTTCCTAAAAGTCCTGTGCGAAACAATAATTTGTTGTTGTTCCAAGATATAAAAAAGGAGTCCGGCCAGTGCCAGCAGCATCCAACCATTATATTGAAAATGCAGGTAAAAGTAAATGGCCAATCTGTACCATATGGATTCGGGTCCCAAAATGTTCATTATAGCACCCAGTGCCCAAGGTCCCAGACTGGAACCTACCATAAACCAGAGGGAAGCCTTTATACAGGTATAGGCTTTAGTATTCTTTATGGAATTGGGAGCATTTTTTATAAAAAAAGCCGAAAACCAATAGGAAGCTATTAAAAATAAGGTCGAAAAAACAATGGAAAACAAGGCATATCCTTGAAAGGGAAAGGATAGCAACATACCCAACAAACAAATCTGTGTAAACCAGAAAATCCTTCTATATCTCCTTTGCAGCTCATCCCTATTTAAAAAAAGATGATATAATAAGGTGGTCAGTGCAAGATATACCCAGCCCAAAAGCGCTATATGTGAATGCGTATGGACTATAAAGCGGTAATTGACCGGTATTGGCACTACCACAAAAGCGCGCAGTACAACCCCTAGGAATGTCGCCAATAAAAAATAGCCCAAGGATACTTTAATATGGGATCTAGTGTTAAGCACGTTTCATAGGAATTCTTCCAAAGGTACTATTAAAAATCCTTTCTATTAGCCACATAACCCAAACGCCATACGGGAATTATGGTCCATAGTAGCAGCATAAAAATGGACATGACAAGCCCTAAATTAGTACCGAAAAACTGCTTAAAAATAGCTCCGGTATACCCTAAGAGAGCGGAAATATCCAATTTTAGCAATATTAAAGTTCTGGATAGATCTATAGGATTGAACATGGTGGCCACCAAAGAAAAACTATCCAAAGGATATTCCTCAAAAACGATCAATGACATTAAAAATAGTCCATCATAGATCACGGCCATAAACAACCAGGCCAATACGGCATACCCAAAACCTTTTATCCTATTTTCATTGGATAGGGCTATATTGAAGGCAACAGCGGTAAAGATCAAGGTCAGGAAGGCTCCTGTAATCAACAATAGTGAAAAATCCCAAATGGCATTACTTTCAAACAATCCGTATAGGGCAAAGGGGATTCCCAAACCTAGGACAAGGCTCATAGTTAGCGAACCTGCCACTCCTAAATACTGTCCCAAAAATATAGACGACCTCTTAATAGGCTGTGCCAAAAGAAGCTCCGTAAATTCTTTGGAGTTGTAATAGTACATTACTCCAAATATGGTCCCTATTAGGGGCACTAGTACTATAATGACGTTCATTAGGGTAATAACCGCTTTGGACAGCTCGTTGTTCAGAAACAACAATACAAACCCCAACAACAGATAGAACAGAAAATAAACATAACTCCATCTGCTCCGCATTAGGTCGTAAAAACTGTATTTTAGTATCTTAATCATGCTTGTTGTGAGTTGATATTGCCGCAATGGCATGTTCAAAATTAGTTTGTCCTGTTTTGGTCTTAAGCTCGGCTATAGTTCCCTTAAAGTAAATTTCACCTTCAAGAAGGTAGATCACCTCATCGGAAACCTCCTCAACGAACTGCATAATGTGGGAGGTTATCAAAAAGGTTTTCCCTTTGGCCTTTTCCTCTGCAATAAGTTGCTTTAGGCGAATCAGTGCCAAGGGATCCAGACCATTGGTAGGTTCGTCCAAAATAATCAAGGGACTATCGAACATAAAGGTCAGTACTATGTTCACCTTTTGCTTGGTTCCTCCAGAAAGATTGCTCAGCTTTTTATCCAAAAAGGGTTCTAATCCAAAAAGGCTGATAAGTTTTTGCTCATCACTTGGCTTCTGCCTTATGTCCTTTATCATTGCTATTAACTCCTTGACCTTTAAATTTCCTGGGAAATTGGCAATTTGGGGCAGGTAATTTATATCCTGGCGATACTTCCACTTATTTTTGATCTTTGAATCCATTACGGAAATAGTTCCTTTGTTGGGAATCACCATTCCTAGGATAGTCTTGATCAGTGTTGTTTTACCTGAGCCATTGGGCCCAAGGATAGCAAAAATACCGCCTTGGTGGATATCGAGTTCCAATCCGGACAATACGGCATTTTTGCCAAATTTCTTATGTAAACTTTCAACGTGTATCATTTGATCTTTTTCATTAACGGTTTTGCATCAACTAGCGCATCCGGTGTAAATACTGGGGATACTTTTTCCGAAAAATCAATAATATCCATAAATAAACTGCGCAACAATATAATGGTCTCGGGGGTTCTGTTTACGATATATGAAAATAACTTCACAGGTCTATAGGGAATATCGCCAGTGCCGTTCCTGTCCAGATCGTAACCGGTGTAGTTGCTCCAATAGTTTTCTTCGAATATATTATCGTTCAAATTGCTGTTATAGGCCAGATCAAAGGAGTTGTACAAAAAATTATTATGGATAAAGTTGTTGGTGTAACAGGCTCCACGCACCTTAATGGCCCAACCATTTCTTATAAAGTTATTTTTTGAATAATTTATTCTGTTGGATCCTTCTATACTGATGCCTATAGTATTCTCTTCAAAGGTATTGCCTGTAATCTCAGCATCATTTATTTCTTTTAACAACACACCAAAGGAGGCCGTACCCCAATTTTTCCTAAAGGTATTGCCCAACATTTTTATTCTTTTGGAAAACATGACAGCCACCCCGGCCCCATTATTCTCAAAGGTATTATCCTTATAGATGTCATCATTGGAAAACATAAAATGCAGCCCATAACGAAGATTGTTCGAGCTGTTATTGTTTAAAATTGTTATGTTATCCGAGAACTCCAAATAGATGCCATCGCGTACATGCTGAACAATATTGTTCTCCACTACAATGTTTTGGGAATACCATAGTTGTATGCCATTTCCAGAATTATATTCATCCACAGCATCCCCAATAACCTTATTGTGGTATACCCTGCCGTTTTTGCTCTTTTCCAGGTAAATGCCGAAAAACAACTTTTCCAGAACCACATTCTGTATCAGAAAATTTTCGCTCTTCACCACCCTAATAGCTGCATAATCTGCTGTATAACTGGTGCCCACGTTAATAATAAACAATCCGTCTATAGTAACATTATTGGAAACTATGGTGATTATTTCCCCTTGATCCTCCCCATCTATTACGGGATAATTTTCCCCAATAATCGTCAAGGGTTTAGTTATTTGGATGTTAAATTCCCGATAGGTCCCTTTTTTGATCAAAAGCGTATCAAAATCGGCTGCCACGGCTATGCCTTCCTTAATTGTTTTCACCTCACAGGAACTGCAGACCGTTATGGTTTCTGCCCAAGCATGATTTCCAAAAAGCAGACATAATAAGCCAACAAATACCCTTATTTTTTCCATTATCTGATGATCAAAAATTTCGAGTTTTCTTCGGCGGACACCCAATGTGGCACTTCTTTGGGGAAACTAAAGTGTTGTTGTGCTTGAATGAGATAGGATTTACCATTGATATGAAAGATAATTCCCCCTTCCAAAACAATCAATTGCGCATCGGTTGGAGAAATATGTTCCGGAAAAATGGCCCCTTTTTCCAAACTGATGTTCAATATCTCCAAAATATCGGTTTTCACCAATTTATTTACCTGAAGCTTATTGTATTCCTGATTCTTTATCTGACTATTAATATCGTACATAGTTATTGGATGGTTTTGATCAATTATATTTTAAATATGCCCATGCACCAAGGGAGATATACTAAAATTGTGCATGCCACTCATTGGTTGCCCTGCCCTTAACACCAACATGGTATTAAATAACGCTCTATAATTGAAATCTTAGTTTTAATTGCTCCCAAGACAAAAGGTCTCCCTTATAAGTCCTTTGTGCCTCCAAAGCTGCCTGCTCCGTCTCAAAGGCTGTTAGAAATTCCCCCATGGGACTGGGAATACTATTACTTATTAAATAGGTTGCAGCCGTAGCATCTACCAATTCCCCAGGTTGATCGTAATCATTTACCAAATAAAGGGAAATTTGCTTCTGGTCTATATCCTTGAGGTGATTCATCATACATTCACTTGAATCGAACTTAAAGACCTTGCCTTTATCCGTTACAATTTCGGCTCCATGTTGCCTATCTACAATGGTCATACTACAGAAGTGACAGCCATCGGACCCATAGTCTATGGGTTTTGGGCCAATACTACAGGAGGAAGCAAATAATAAGAATAAAAACAAGACAATTCTGTAGTTCAACATATTTTCAAATTTTTAAAAATTATGTGGCCATCGTCTTTTGGGACCACTATTTTGCTATGGACTTCTTACTCTTCCAACCCAAATATGAGGCTACCAAAGTAAGGGACATACCAATAAACATCATATAACCACCGGTACTTGGAAGTGAAGTTACATCAAAATTCAACATCTTTTGATTTCCAAACAAGGGCGGTTTATAAGTCATTGGCGTGCCATCCTCATTGATCACTTTTATTATGGCATGGGGGTCTAAATTGGAGCCATAGTCGGTTAACCATTGATTAAAATCGTACATGCCCAAGATTCCTAAAACGGACATCAATAGAAACCAGCCCAAAAACCATTTGTAATCCACTTTTCCCAAAAAGCCCAACAGTCCAATTAGTACTCCTAGGGCAACCATTCCGATAATAATCATGGGGAAAGTATCAAATTCCCACATTTCACCAGGTTTGGGTATGGTCTTCATACCTATGTAATGATTGAGTCCGTCTATATTCTGCAAATCAAACTCAGAGACTCCCTGAATTCCCGAGATATGAATATTCATGCCCAAGGGCTCTGGATATTGTGGTGCCCCCAACATGATGTTCCATAAAGGAAAGGCAAATAAACCCAATAAAAACAGTGGGCCAATGATCATTAATAAACTTACTTTTTTCATTACTATGGTCTTTATAAGTTACAAATCGAAAAATGATTTGGATGGTTTTCCTATTCTTCAACTTGTTAAAAAAGCGGGCAGTTTCTTAAAACAAACCCGCTTTTTCTATTAAAAACTAAAAACAAGTAAAACTAATCTCCAAGGGACCAAGAAAGTTCTATATTGGAACTTGCTGGTGAAACCCTAACATATCCTTGCATCTCTTGGTGAAGTGCCGAACAGAAATCGGTACAATAGAAGGGCCATACACCAACTTGCTTAGGTTCCCAGATTATAGTCTTGGTCTGCCCTGGCATTACCAACAATTCGGAGGTATTTGCGCCTATCACAGCAAAACCGTGCGGTACATCAAAATCCTGTTCTTGGTTGGTTATATGAAAATATACCTTGTCACCCACTTTAACTCCCTCAATGTTATCCGGAGTAAAATGACTTCTGATCGTTGACATATAAATATGTACATCCTTACCTTCACGTACTACTTTGGCATCAGCTGCCCCTAAAGTAGCATACGGGTGTTTGTTCTCTGCCAGTTTGTAGATCTTTTGCGATTTTGGCGCCAAGATCTCAGCAGGGATTCCAGCCGCATAATGTGGCTCACCATGGGTAGGGAAATCATAGATCAGTTCCATTTTTCCACCCGAAATATCATATAACTGTGCAGAATGCTCCAATTCCGGACCTGTAGGCAAATACCTGTCCTTGGTAATCTTGTTCATCGCCACTACATATTTACCAAATGGTTTTCTAGAGTTACCACCAGGTATCATTAAGTGGCCCACAGAATAGTAGGTAGGTTTTCTATCGATAACTTCCCAAGTGCCCAGTTTCCACATAACCACCTCTGAAGAGATAAAGAAAGTAGTATAGGCATTACCCTCACCGTCGAATTCGGTATGTAATGGTCCAAGACCACCACTTTTTACGGTCCCGGCAAGTACATCCTCAAACTTTAGGATGGGAATACCATAGGCCTCACCATCAAACTTTTTGCCTTCAATGGCGGCGATCATCTTATCAAAAGAGTGTACCGTTAAATCCGCTGACAGTTTTCCGTTACCAATAATATATTCTCCGGAAGGATCAACGTCACAACCATGAGGTGATTTTGGAGTGGGTAGGAAAAATACCGCTCCTGGTATTTTGGTGGGATCTACAGTAAGTACTTCTTTTCTCATAGTAGACGTTGCCGTATGTGTGTGCTCATCATATACGTTATGTGCATAATTTGCAGGCATCATTGTACCTCCACCATTATTTACGTATTCTTCAATTTTTTTCCAATTGATAGCGGCTATAAAATCTTTATCATTTTGTGAAGCATTTACTTCCAATAAGGTATTGGCCTCCTCCGTATTGTAGGTAGTAAAGAAGAACCATCCGTGTGACTTGCCCCTACCTGGATGTGAAAGGTCATAATTGAAACCTGGCATCAATATTTGGAATTTAATATCCATGTGACCATGTTCTGGATCTACACTAATAAAGGAAAGTGCTCCCTTAAAATTGCCCTTATATTCCTTTATAGGCATATCGCGCTGTGGTACGGGAACTGAAAAACGCGTTCCTGCGACCACATATTCGGTATTTTCGGTAATGAAGGACGAACTGTGGTTACCTGCGCTATTAGGTACTTCTATTATTTCAACGGTCTCGAAAGTTTTTAGGTCTATTCTCGCTATACGGGGGGTATTGTTTCCGTTGATAAAAATCCAACGACCATCCAATACACCTTCGGTCTGACTAATATCCGGGTGGTGGGAATCATCCCAGGGTACAAAACCAAAAGAGGTGTTCAACATAGGTTTGGTCTCTTCCGAGTATCCGTAGCCCGAGGTGGCGAATTGTGAGAATACAGGAATTTCCTTGAACATACGTCCAGAAGGTAAGCCGTAAACTGTTAGGTTGCCACTATATCCCCCGGACATAAAAGCGTAAAATTCATCGTGTTCCCCTGGAGCCACATAGACTTTTTCGGCATTGCTCGAGTTTAATGCACCGGAAGAACCTTTACCTTGATTTCCGTTACCACAACTAGTCAATAGCGCGGCAAAGCCCAAGAGTCCCAATACTAAATAGGTATGCTTTTTCATTGTTTATAATTTAATTGATTATTGAGTTTTATAATTATTCTGTTGGAGGCAACAATACCTTATCTACCACATGTACAATTCCATTGCCTGCAGGTATACTGGCAATAATTTTTGCGCCACCAACAAAAACGTCGTCCCCTACAACCTCAACTGTAGTGTTCTGATTATTGGCCTGCCCTAATTTTTTAAACTTCTTTAAAAATTCCTTACTGTAGTTACCAGGGGTTACGTGAAATTTTAAAATATTTGCCAAAGCATCTTTGTTCTCAGGCTTTAAAAGATCTTCCACGGTGCCTGCAGGCAGTGCAGCAAAAGCCTCATTGGTTGGGGCAAATACCATTAAGGGCCCTGCATTCACCAAAACGTTTTCCAATTGCGCCGCCTGCACCGCCGCCACTAAAGTGGTATGATCCGGAGAGCCTATGGCAATTTGCAATACATTGGGAGTAGACTCATCGTTTTCTATAAAAGCTTGACCTTGCTTCTCCACCGTTTCCGTTCCAACATTGTCGGAATTTGAAGGCGTTGCTGTCTTTGGTTCGTTCTTACAACCGAACGCTAGGCCCAGCATCAGAAATGACACTATCGATAATTTTATTTTGGTTGTTGGTAACATAGTTTTATATATTTTAAATATTATAAGGTTCTAAAGTATTCCAATACAGCTCTTGCCTGTTCTTCGGTCAGACCTTGATTGGCCATGGGAGCACCGTTAAATTCGGCCAATAGGGCTTTTGCCAAAGGATCTTCCTTAACCATCACCTCAGGATTCAAAATCATGTTCATGACCCATTCCGGGCTACGTCTTTCCAATACACCTGTTGGGGCCGGTCCAATAAATTTTTTATCTACCCTATGACAGGCCAGACACATTTGATTATATACTTCCTCCCCTTTTTTGGCCATTTCCTGATCTATTTCGGCCGCCAAGGTTAAGGAGGTAATGGGTCCCACACCCTTATTGTCCAAATCTACGGTTTCCGAAGCCTTAGCTGCTTCTGCTGCCGGAGTTGTTGCAGGTTGCTCGGTGGTAGTTTTTGCCCTGTCAACACTGAAGCCTTCTTTTTTCTTTTCTTCTTTACCTCCACAGCTCATCATCAAAACTGAAAATAGAACTGCACTACTTTTTAAAATTATTTTCATTTGCTTTACATTTAATTGTTATAGGTCACTTGTTTGTTAATTGTTCATAATACTTAAATCGGTTTCAAAAAAATTGTCAATCTTAAGACTCAATTATTCGTTTTAACAATTTATTGTGACAAAATTAGGCTGCCATTGAAACAAAAAACATGATAAAAATCATATTAAGGATAAAAATGTCCTTTTTTTAAAATATTCCTTCACACAAACATCAAAACACTGACTATCAACACACTATTTCCTCTATTTTTAAATTCTAAATTTTCCGATAGATCGAAAAAATTCTTGCCCATTTGAATTTTAAATCTTTTACATATCTTAGTAAAAGCACTAAGCCGAAATCATCGGTGCTATTGGACCGATTTTTATTTAGACCTATTTTTAAATTGCTTTCGACCTTAAATTTAAAATCAGAAGTATGGGATAAGTAGATTTCCATTAGTGCAAAATGGTTTATGCCTATTTTCACTTTTGGATGGAACTTAATAATCCTTGAAAAAAAATTAGCTAATTGATCCCGTCACATGATCCTATTAAAATAAATGTGTGCCGGGTTATGAAACTGTAATATATGACCCACTATAATATCATTGTTGATAAGGAAAATTTCAATATTGTTCCAACGGATATCGAATCCATAGACATTATTTCCACGGGCGCTCTCGAATATCATGCCCTACTGAAAAACCATTCCTATATCATCAATATCATTGATACCGATTTTGCGAACAAAAAAATGACCCTGGAGGTAAATGGAAATAGCTATGAAATGACCATAGGGGACGAAACCGATCAAATGATTGAAAAAATGGGGTTATTAACTACCAAAACCCATAAAATAAATAGTATCAAGGCACCTATGCCCGGGCTTATTGTAGAAATTATGGCCACTATTGGCCAAAAGGTAGTAATGGGCACCCCTTTGATCGTACTATCGGCCATGAAAATGGAAAATATCATTACCTCCACAGGGGATGGCATTGTAAAAAATATCGAGGTCAATGTGAATGATGCCGTAGACAAAGGACAGATTATAATTGAAATGGAATAACCCCAGATTAAAGATGAAAAAAATATTGATAGCCAACCGGGGTGAAATAGCTTTGCGTATTATGCGAACAGCCCAAAGAATGGGAATAAAAACCGTGGCCGTTTATTCGGATGCCGATAGGGAATCCCCTCATGTGCGCTTTGCTGATGAAGCCGTACATTTGGGAAATTCTCCCTCTTCAGAATCTTACTTGGACATGGATAAAATAGTGAATGCTGCCCTGCGGACCAAGGCCGACGGCATTCACCCAGGCTATGGATTTTTAAGTGAGAATGCCACTTTTGCCCAAATGGTCTCCAAAAACAACATAAGTTTTATAGGTCCAAAACCGCATGCCATAGAAGTTATGGGCGATAAATTAGCGGCCAAAGAGGCTGTAAAAGATTATAACATTCCCATGGTGCCCGGAATAGAGGAAGCCATTACAGATATTGCCCTGGCCGAAGAAATCTCCATAAAGATCGGCTTTCCCGTTTTAATAAAAGCCTCTGCCGGTGGCGGTGGAAAAGGAATGAGGGTGGTACATCAGCTTTCCGAATTACCTGAGCAAATGGAGCGGGCCATCAGCGAAGCCAAAGCAGCTTTTGGAAATGGTTCCGTCTTTATAGAAAAATATATTGAATCTCCCAGGCATATAGAGATCCAAGTACTGGCCGATACCCATGGCAACATTGTACATCTTTTTGAACGTGAATGTAGTATACAAAGAAGACATCAAAAGGTAGTGGAAGAGGCTCCATCCACCATATTGACCCCGGAAATAAGAACAGCCATGGGAAAAGCGGCCGTAAAAGTAGCAAAGGCCTGTGATTATGTAGGTGCAGGTACCGTGGAATTCTTGTTGGACAGTAATAAGAAATTTTATTTTCTGGAAATGAACACCCGTTTGCAGGTAGAACATCCGGTAACAGAATTGATTACCGGCATTGATCTGGTGGAGCAACAAATAAAAATTGCAAGAAATGAAAAATTGGCCTTTTCACAGGAAGATTTAAGTATAAAAGGACATGCCCTGGAAGTTAGGGTCTATGCAGAAGATCCTATGGACAATTTCCTGCCCAGCATTGGTACTTTGGACACCTATCAGCGTCCACATGGCAAAGGAATAAGGCTGGATGATGGATTTGAGGAGGGATTGGACATTCCCATCTATTACGACCCCATGTTGGCCAAATTAATTACCTATGGTAAAGATAGGGAGGAGGCCATTCAATTAATGATTCGTGCCATATCCGAATTTAAGATCAAGGGAATTTCCACTACCCTACCCTTTGGGAAGTTTGTTTGTGAACATGAAGCCTTTACTTCCGGAAATTTCGACACCCATTTTGTAAAGAACTATTTTACTCCGGAATTATTAAACAAGCAATATGGGGAGGAGCGTAAAATAGCAGCCCTGGTAGGATTAAAACTTTTCTTGGAGCACAAGGAGAAACTAAAGCTTCCAGACTGTGAAAACTCCAATTGGTCATTAAAAAGATCCAAGGGATAAATGCCACATGGCCAATAATTATAAATGGCAAAAAGTATTATATAATGAAGGACAAAATAAAATCACTCGAAGATAAAATTGCCAAGGCGGAATTGGGCGGCGGCCAAAAACGTATAGAGGCCCAACATGCCAAGGGAAAGCTTACCGCCAGAGAACGTGTACATTTTTTGTTGGATGAGGGTTCGTTTGAAGAAGTGGGTACCTTGGTTACCCATAGAACCAAAGACTTTGGAATGGACAAGCAACTATTTTATGGGGATGGGGTAGTCACCGGTTATGGAACCATAAATGGAAGACAGGTCTGCGTTTTTGCCCAGGATTTTACCGTTTTTGGAGGTTCTCTTTCCGAGACCCATGCCGAAAAAATTTGCAAGGTTATGGATATGGCCATGAAAATAGGAGTCCCCATAATTGGATTGAACGATAGTGGTGGTGCAAGAATACAGGAAGGGGTACGTTCTTTGGGAGGCTATGCCGATATCTTTCATAGGAATGTAATGGCTTCCGGTGTTATCCCACAAATATCCGCCATTATGGGCCCCTGCGCAGGAGGAGCAGTCTATTCCCCGGCCATGACCGACTTTACCCTGATGGTGGAAAATTCGAGCTATATGTTCGTCACCGGACCCAATGTTGTAAAAACAGTGACCAATGAAGAGGTGAGTTCAGAAGAATTGGGCGGGGCAATGACCCACGCTACCAAATCCGGGGTAACCCATTTCACCGCTGAAAACGATTTGGAATGTATTGAACAAATAAAGGAACTTCTTGGGTTCTTGCCACAGAATTGTGAGGAGGTATCCAAACCACTACCCTATGACTTAAATACGGAGATTCGGGAAAAGTTGGAAACCATTATACCCGAAAATGCCCATCAGCCATATGATATGAGACATATCATCAATGAAATCATTGATGATTCCCCCTTCTTTGAGGTCCACAAGCATTATGCAGAAAATATAGTCGTGGGGTTTGCAAGATTGGCGGGAAAAAGTATTGGCATTGTAGCCAACCAACCTATGAGTTTGGCCGGCGTTTTAGATGTGAACAGTTCCAAAAAAGCCGCCCGCTTTACCCGTTTTTGTGATTGTTTCAATATTCCACTTTTGGTATTGGTAGATGTTCCCGGTTTCCTACCGGGTACGGATCAGGAATGGAACGGCATTATTACGAATGGCGCCAAGCTACTCTACGCCCTGAGTGAGGCCACCGTTCCCAAAGTAACCGTTATTACCCGTAAAGCTTACGGAGGAGCGTATGACGTTATGAATTCCAAACATATTGGGGCCGACCTCAACTACGCATGGCCGGGGGCCGAAATTGCGGTCATGGGTGCCAAAGGAGCCAGTGAGATCATCTTTAGGAAAGAGATTACTTTGGCAGATGACCCCGAAGCTGTTCTAAAAGAAAAAGAGGAGGAATACGCCAATAAGTTTGCCAACCCCTATAGCGCAGCGGAAAGAGGATTTATAGATGAAGTTATTTTTCCCCGGAACACCCGTAGGAAATTAATAAAGGCCTTTGCCCTGCTAGAAAATAAAGTGGTGAACCTGCCAAAGAAAAAACATGGTAACATACCTTTGTAATTCCAAGAACATCTTATCGTAATTTTGAAGTAATAATATAGCATGGGCAATTTAGAGGAACTTATTCAATTACTAACGTTGGAACGGATCAACGAGGATACCTTTATAGGACAAAACTATCAAGCTCCCTGGGGCCGTGTTTTTGGGGGACAGGTCTTGGGACAGTCATTGCACGCCGCCTACCAAACCGTATCCGACGATAAAATGGCCCACTCCATGCACGGGTATTTTATTTTGGGGGGCGACCTTAGCATTCCCATTACCTATGAAGTAGATCGTCTGAGGGACGGACGTAGTTTTACCACACGTAGGGTGGTGGCAAAACAAAACGGCAAGGCCATATTTAATATGGCAGCATCATTTCAAGTTAAGGAAGATGGTGTAGATCATCAGATTACCATGCCCAATTTAATTACCCCTAAAAAATTAATGAACAGTCTGGAACAAATTGAGGAAATGGAAAAAACAGATCCGGACTCCTATAAACTTATAAAGCTTACACATCCCAAGGTATTTGAATTTAAACCGGTAGAACGTCTAACCGCCCTGCTTGCAAAAAATGGTCCGCCATTTAACCATATGTGGATGCGCGCCACGGAAAAGGTAAGAGCCGATCTGCCTTTACAACAGCAGTTATTGGCATATGCCTCCGATTACAACATTCTTACGACCGCTTCCCTCCCCCACCGAGAAGAACTTAGGAAGGGAAAGACTTTTTACGCCAGTATTGACCATGCCATTTGGTTTCACCGCAATTTTAAAATAGATGAATGGCTTTTGTACACTATGGACAGTCCCAGTGCTTGTAATTCCAGAGGTTTCTCCAGAGGG
>TARA_R110000868_G_scaffold64985_4_pt1 | contig 22745 bp, 13 predicted proteins | sample TARA_R110000868 | Tara Oceans TARA_R110000868 (sample SAMEA4397489) | marine metagenome | biome: Polar Biome; feature: [SRF] surface water layer (ENVO:00010504); material: water (ENVO:00002006), including particulate matter (ENVO:01000060) such as... | depth 5 m | reverse complement strand
AACAGCAGGAAGGGCGTCAGGCGTTTTTCGCGGTGAAGCGTTTTCGCCGCCGCGATCAGGTCTTTTGTCGAAAGCGGCTTCATCGTTTTCAGGATGGCACCGGTTTCGGCGTCGGCGGCGACGGGAGCAGTGAAATCGTCCTTGCCGTATGTCGCTGCCAGTTTTTCGCGCGCCGCCGCCGAGACACGGGTCGTCAGCCTGGCGACGATATCGCCCATCAGGTCGTCGCGGTCTGCGAGCTTGTCGATCACCCAGATTTCCGATGTAAAACGATCCAGCAATATATCGCAGACCGCCCCGCCCATCGGCGCATTCGGGTTTTCGGCGAGCGTTTCGGCGACCACGGAATCGCCCAGCTCCGCCAGTGACATGGCCAGGCGTTCGGACATCGAGACCCGTTTTGCCACGGCGATGCGCGCACTCCGCGATATGGTCAGAACAAGCGACTGCCAGTCCGTATCGGTGAACACCTCGGTGACTTCCAAGAACGGACAGGCCACTGAATCGACGTCATGCGCCATCATGAGGGCGAGATCGCGCGGCAGGTGGCTGGCGTGACGGATCGCTTTCGAGAGTTCGGCGCGGACGCGTTCGATCGCGTCCCGGGCGAGGGTCTGGGCGAGAAACTCCGCCGCCTGGCGGTCCGCCGGGGACTGCAGTTCGTCCGCCAGGCGCGCCCCGGCCCGCTGCGCAACATGCATGCGCGCATCGTCATCCAGATCGGTGAGCAATACGTTCGAATCAAGACTTTGCACGAATTTCTACGCCTATCCTACGCCAGCTTACACGACATCCAGGCTTCGCAACTGAGAAGCGTTTCAATGTCCGATAAGGCCTACGCCGGAAAGGTTAACAAATCACTGCGCTTAGGGGCGTGACCGCCGGGCTGCGGGGCCCTGAACGAAGCGCCATTCGTGCGACAGGCCCATATACAGCCCGATACACATCACCAGAAGAACGACCGTGAACGGCAGACCGACGGTGATCGCCGCCGCCTGGAGCGCGCCCAGGGCATCCTTGCCGCCGCCGAACAACAGCGCCGCGGCGATGACGCCTTCCATCGCGGCCCAGAAGATGCGCTGCGTCACCGGCGCGTCGATCTTGCCGCCCGCGGTGATGCTGTCGATTACAAGCGACCCGGAATCCGACGACGTGACGAAAAACACCAGGACCAGGACGATGGCGACGAAAGACGAGACTTCGGCCAAAGGCAGGTTCTCCAGCATCTGGAACATGGCCAGCGGAACCTCGGTCAGACCGTTCGCCAGTGCGCCGACCCGCGCCTGTATCTGTTCGAGCGCCGAGCCGCCGAAAACCGACATCCAGACGATCGTCACCATGGTCGGCACCATCAGGACGGCGACGATGAATTCGCGCACCGTGCGTCCGCGCGAAATACGCGCGATGAACATGCCCACAAACGGCGACCAGGAAATCCACCACGCCCAGTAGAAGACCGTCCAGCCATGGAAGAACTTTTCGTCTTCGCGGCCGATCCAGTTGCTGAGCGCCAGGACGTTTTCGGCATAGTTCGCCGCCGTGGTGCCGATGGCGACGAAGATCGCCAGCGTCGGCCCGGCGATCAGCACGAATAGCAGCAATATCCCGGCGAGCCCCATGTTGAGATTGCTGAGTACCTTGACGCCGCCGTCCAGTCCGCGCACGACGGATACGATTGCGACGAAGGTCACCCCGAAGATTATCGCCACCTGGGTAGAGATGCCGCTGTCGATCCCGAACAGGAAGTGCAGGCCGCTCGCCGCCTGCTGGGCGCCGAAGCCGAGCGACGTCGCAAGCCCGAAGATCGTCGCAAGCACGGCGACAATATCGATCAGATGCCCGGCATAGCCCCAGGAACGCCCCTTGAGCAGGGGAAAGAACCCCGACCGGATGGTAAGCGGCAGGCCCTTGTTATAGGTAAAAAACGCGAGCGACAGGCCGACCACCGCATAGATCGCCCACGGATGAAGGCCCCAGTGGAACATCGTCGCGCCCAGTGCCGCATCGGCGGCTGCCGGCGTATTGGCCGTTTCGTTCAGGGGCGTTCCGTACCAGGCCGTATAATAGGCCGTCGGCTCGGCAACGCTCCAGAACATCAGGCCGATGCCCATCCCGGCGGCGAACAACATCGCGAACCAGGACCAGACGGAAAAATCAGGCGTCGCATCCTCGCCGCCAAGACGAATCCGGCCGACCGGCAGAACCACCAGCACCAGGCAGAACAGAACGAACACGTTCGCCGCCGCCATGAACAGCCAGTCGAAATGGGCGATCGACCAGCCTTTCGCGCCATCGAAGGCGACCTTCGCGTCCACCGGGGCGAGAAGCGTGCCGAGGACAAACACGACAACCAGTATCGCCGAAGCCCAGAAAACGGGATTATGGATATCCATCCCGAAGGCCCGCAGGTTGTCCTGTCCGATGCGGTAATCGGTATTGTATCTGCCAGCCATCTTCTATTCCGCCTCCGCAGGTTTTACGTGCGCCGAAAGTCCATTATGCCCCAGGCGAGATAACCCCGATCGGCGCCATCGACCCAGTGCTGAAGTCCCTTCAGCATGTTGTCGACATATTCCTGGCCGGACAGGCCGACGGCCTGGTCGTAGTTTTCCCGCAGCGTGCTGCCGACCCGGGCATAGTGGTTCCGCAACTGTCCTGTCTGGTCGTCGATATTCTCGACGCGGAAACCCCGCTGACCAAGCTCGTCGCGATAGAACGCGAACGACCCCAGCGTCGAAAGCTGGATACGGTCGAGGATCGGCTGCAGCACGCCGTCGGGGCAGTCATCCGCCTGCATCGGATCGGTGAAGATCAACTGGCCGCCGGACGACAGAACGCGGCGGATTTCGTCCAGCACGCGGGTGCGGTCGCCGCTGTGCAGGATCGCATCCTGCGACCAGACGACGTCGTAGCTGTTGTCGGGTTCCGGGATGTTTTCGAAATCGCCATGCACCACCTTCACCAGATCGCCGAGCCCCGCCTTGGCGGTCAGTTCCCGGTTGAGGTCATTCTGGGTCTCGCTGAGATTGAGGCACGTGACATGACAGCCGAACCGGTCGGCGAGATAACGTGCGGCCCCGCCATATCCCGCGCCGAGATCGAGAATACGAATGTCGGCGCCCGCGCCGGCAATGCGGTCCGCCATGGTTGCCACAGTGCGCCGGCTGGCATCGGCGATCGGCTCGTCTTCCGACTCATACAGGCCGATATGGATATCCTCGCCGCCCCATATCGTCTTGTAGAACGCGTCGGCTTCGGTGCTGTCGTAATAGACTTCGGCCCGGGCGACAGCGTCACTGCTATTCGTCATGGTATTTCTTCTCGGCGACGTGGATGAAGAAATCCGGGTCGTTCTCCTGGTAGGTTTCCTGGAAATCGCCATAGGTCTTGACGCGCTGGAACCCGGTTTCAAGCATCAGGCTGCGCATGTAATCCTTGCGCAGCGGGAACATGTTCAGGTGGAATTCCGATCCGTCGGGGAAGGAATACTTGAACCGCGCGAGGGAATCGTCGACATGCTCGGGCTCCGCCGTAACCTGGTCGCCGCAATAGTAATACGTGTGCTTCGACGAAAATCCCTCGTCGAGGATGGAATCGTAATTCCGCTGGTCGAGGATCAGCACGCCGTCATATTTCAGCGCGGCATAGAATTCCGCGAGCGCGCGGCGGCGGTCGCTTTCGTCGAACAGGTGGGTGAACGAATTTCCGAGACAGACGATCGCATCGAATTTTCCATGGACGTCCTTGTTAAGCCAGCGCCAGTCCGCATGAACAGTCTGCAGGATCAGGTCGCGGTCGCGGCCGTTATCGAACGCCTTGCTCAGCATTTCCGCATTGCCGTCGGCGCTGGTCACGTCGAACCCTGCCTTCAGCAGCTGTACCGAGTGAAAGCCCGTCCCGGCGGCGACGTCGAGAATCTTGACCTTGTCGCGTCCTTTCAGCATCTCGACGAAAAACTGGCCTTCGCTCTCGGCGCGGGCATCCCAGTCGATCAGATCGTCCCATTTTTCGACGAATTGCTGGATATACTCTTTCTGATAATGTTCGGTTTCACGCACTTTCAGCGGGTCCGCACCGAAATCCTGTTCTTTTTCCTTCGTCAACGTCATGTTCGCTCCATCTATAGAATCGACTATTTCATGCCCGGCAAACCGGATGCGGGAAGTCCCCGCCAGAAAGTCGTCTCTGTTGTTGCAATTTGATTTGACGGTTTAAGCCCGAGCAAAGCCGGACGGCAGACAGCGTGTTCTGCTGAATATCATTGGCCCCCATGTCCTTACACATGAGAAGCGAGGACTGGGCCCCCGAACACGCCGCACGTCGGGATGACAGCGCCAGACAAATATCGCGCCCGACAGCACCCCTCTTGAGACGGAAAGGGTAGCAAACCACGCGACCTACCTCAACCGTGTCGAGAACGCCCCCCGCGGCCGGCCGGAATCGCAAGTGGACGGCGGCCCGAAACCGTTACCCATCAAGGGTTTCCGCCATCCGTTATCCTGTCTGCCGTGCGGCGTTTTGCACAGCCTGCCAGATGCGGTGCGGCGTCGCCGGCATGTCGATATGGGCAACGCCGAGGGGTTTCAGCGCGTCGACCACGGCGTTGATCGTCGCCGGCAAAGCGCCGGTCGGACCGGATTCGCCGCCGCCCTTGGCGCCGATCAGGTTTGACTCCGTGACCGTCGGGGCGCTGATGATATCCATATTGCAGGTATCGTCGCCGCGCGGCAGGCAGTAATCCATCAACGAACCCGACAGAAGCTGGCCGTCCGCGTCATAGGCGATGTCTTCCATCAGTGCCTGGCCGATCCCCTGCACGATGCCGCCATGCATCTGCGCTTTCAGCAACATCGGATTCACGACGGTGCCGACATCGTCGACACAGACGAAATTCACGATCTCCGTCGCGCCGGTCTCGGGGTCGATTTCCAGCTCGCAGACCTGGACCCCGGTCGGCCAGTTCCAGTATTGCGGCACGAAGGTGCCGACCTCGTAAAGGCCGGGCTCTATATCTGCGGGAAGACGCGCGGGCTGGAAGGCGGCCGCGGCGACGTCCAGGATCGGCAGGGACCGGTCGGTGCCGGCAACGGTGAAGCCCCCGTCGGCAAAGGCAATGTCGGATTCCGCCGCTTCGAGCAGATGCGCGGCGATGCGCGTTGCCTTCGCGATCGTCTTGTCGCAGGCCAGCGACACGGCGGATCCGCCGATGGACATGGAGCGGGAATTAAACGTGCCGCGTCCGTAGGAGACGATATCGGTATCGCCCTGGACATAGCGAATGCGCGACGGCTCGATGCCCAGCCGGTCGCAGACGATCTGCTTGAACACCGTTTCGTGACCCTGCCCGTGGCTGATCGTGCCCATGATAAGGGTGACGCTGCCCGACGGATCGAACCGGATGCTGCCGGATTCAGGAAACGGCGACGACGTTTTCTTGACCGTATTGGAAAACCCGAACCCGCGCAGCCTGCCCCGCCCGGCAGCGGCAGCGCGGCGGGCTTCGAACCCGGCATAATCGGCGGCTTCCAGCGCGCGGTCCATGTTGCCGGGGAAATCGCCGCAATCGTAGGTGAAGCCGAGCGCGTTTGTCCACGGCATCTGATCCGGCGTCACGCTGTTTTTCTGCCGGATTTCCGCTGGATCCATCCCCATTTCCCGCGCCGCCATATCGATCAGCCGCTCACCGATATAGGCCGCTTCGGGCGCGCCCGAACCACGATAGGGATTGGTCGGGCAGGTATTCGTGAACACGCCCGTGACCTCGACATGGACCGCCGGCGTCCGGTACACGCCGGCCAGCGTGCCGAGATTGTTGGTCGGCGGCCGCGGCCCACGTATGGCAAGATAGGCGCCCATGCTGGCCAGCGTCTTCGCCCGGAGCGCGAGAAAATTACCGTCCGCATCCAGGGCCAGGGCGACATCGCTGATATTGTCGCGGCCATGGGTGTCGGACATGAATCCTTCGGACCGGTCGCAGCGCCATTTCACGGGACGCCCCACGAGCCGCGACGCCCACAGCACCAGCACAAGCTCGTTATAGGTGCCGCCGCGCATCCCGAAACTGCCGCCGACATCGCCGGGGATCACGCGGATGGCGGTTTCCGGGATATCGAACACCTGGCGCGCGATCTGGTAGCGCAGCGGGTGCGGGTTCTGCAGCCCGGTATAAAGCGTGTAACGATCCTGGCGTTTGTCGTAATCGCCGAGACAGCCGCGCGGCTCCAGCGCGACGGCAGTGACACGGTTGATCGTCATTTTCTGGCGCACGATATGATGCGCCCGGGCGAAGGCAGCCTCGACGGCGGCAGCGTCGCCCTTTTCCTCGACGAAACTGATATTGTCGGGACAGTCGGGCCAGACCGCGGGCGCGCCGGAGGCCAGCGCGCTTTCGATATCGGCCACCGGCCGCAGCGGCGCGTATTCGACCTCGATCAGTTCCGCCGCGTCGCGCGCCTGCAACGCGGTTTCGGCGACGACAAAGGCGACATAATCGCCGACCAGCTTGACCTGCCCGCTGACCAGCGCCGGACAGGACGGCTGGTAAATCGGGGACCCGTCAGGGCGGGTTTTCTTGAGATCCTCGCAGGGCAGGCCGCCATATCCTTCGGCATCCCAGTCGGCGCCGGTCAGGATCCGCAGCACGCCCGGCGCATTTTCGGCCACGCCCGTGTCGACCGACAGGATATCGGCCATCGCGTGGGGCGAACGCAACACGTACCCCCAGGCCTGGCCGCGCAAATTCACGTCGTCGAGGAATTCCCCCCCGCCGGTCAGAAGCCGGGGGTCCTCTTCCCGCGGCACCGACTGCCCGACTGCAAATTCACCCATTTTTTTATGTTCTTTCGGAGTTGCTTTCCTGTCCGACCGATAAAAACACAAAATCCGGCAGCCGCATACCGGGGCCGGGCGACGTCCGCCCGGACGTCGAACCATAGGATGTAAAAGGCACGCGCTCTTAGCCCGGAATTAGTAAACAAATCGGATAAGATGCTATACACAACCCACCCGTTTTCAGCAGAACCGTACTTTATGATCTGGAACTCCACTGCACTTATGACGATTATCGACCTCGCGGTGATTGTCGGCGGCGTCTATGTCGCGGTAACGATATACCGGTACCGTCGCATATTCCGTTCGTCCAAAAACGCAACCCCGCTGCTGCTGATCGCCGCCGGCGCATCGGTCATTTCCGCTTTCTACCTTGCCGATCTTTTCATCATGTGGGGTCTGCCCCATCTGACCGGCAAGGAGGAAGCAATGGCACTGATGGCGGCACTTCACCTGAATGTCAGCTGGATCGCGATCACAGTCGGGTTCGGTGCAATCACGGGTGGATTGATCCTGATGGTCCGCAGCTTCGCAAGGCTCGTTCACGAACTGGAATCGAAGGAACACGAGCTTGTCGGGAAAATCGAAGAAGCGGAGACGGCGACCCGGGCCGCCGAGATCGCCAATGACAGCAAGTCGCAATTTCTCGCCAATATGAGCCACGAATTGCGGACCCCGCTGAACGCGATTATCGGATTCTCGGAAACCATGCACCAGCAGACCTTCGGCCCGGTGGGCAGTCCGAAATATATCGAATACGCAGACAATATCGGCCAGGCGGGCCGGCATCTGCTGACCATCATCAACGACGTTCTCGATCTTTCGAAGATCGAGGCGGGCCGGCTGAACCTTTTCCGCAGACATATCGACGTCAATGACGTCATCAACGACTCGATCGCGCTTCTGCAGGAAGGCGCCCGGTCCAGGGGAATCGATCTCTCCGTCGTGGACCCGGTGGCCACCGTGCCCCTGTTCGCCGACCAGCGTATTCTCAAGCAGATTCTGATCAACCTGCTCTCCAACGGCATCAAGTTCACGCCCAAAGGCGGCCGGGTGACCGTCAGTACGGCGCCCCTGCCCGACGGCGGATGCATCCTGCGGGTCTCGGATACCGGGATCGGTATTCCGGCGGACGAAATAGCCGTGGCGCTCATGCCGTTCGAACAGGTCGGCAGCGCCCTGACCCAACACACACGGGGCACCGGGCTCGGCCTGCCGTTATGCAAGTCGCTGACCGAACGGCACGGCGGTACGTTCGAGCTGGAAAGTGCGGAAGGCGGCGGCACCACGGTAACGCTGCGTTTCGCCGGCAGGGAAAACAGCCGTCCCAAAGTGGCCTGAAACGCGTCCGGCGGCGGCTTGCCGGCGCCCGGACCTGCACCGCCGATGCGCAGAGGGTCAGGCTACTATTCCCCTCAGCCGGCTTTTTGTATCCGCGGCGCCTGCCCCATCGCGTCGGCCAGCAACTCGAAGGAGCGGACCCGAGCCTTGTGGTCCCAGATCGCCGCCGCGACCATAAGCTCATCGGCGCCGGTGGCGTCGACCAGCGGCGCCAGCTTGCCCTCGATCGTCTCCGGCGAGCCGTAAAACGAACATGCCAGCATAGACGAGGCCTGCGCCTTCTCCGCCGGCGACCAGAAGGTTTCGATATCGTCGACCGGCGGCGGCAGCTTGCCGCGGGTGCCGCGCACCATCCGGGTGGAATTCTGCTGGGGCGAGGTGAACAGCCGCTTCGCCTCTTCCTCCGTGTCGGCGACGATGGCGTTGCAGCCGACCATCACATAGGGCGCGGCGAGCTGATCCGACGGCTCGAACCGCTCGCGATAGATCTCGACCGCCTGCATCAGCGCCTGCGGCGCGAAATGCGACGCAAAGGCATAGGGCAGGCCAAGCATCGCGGCGAGCTGGGCGCCGAACAGGCTGGACCCCAGGATCCACAGCGGCACGTTGGTATCCTCGCCGGGGATCGCGTGGATGAACTGGTTCTCCTGCGGCGGGCCGAGCAGGGCGCGCAGGTCGACCACGTCCTGCGGGAAGCGTTCCGACGCTTCCGGGCCGCGCCGCAGCGCCCGCAGCGTGTGCTGGTCGGTGCCCGGCGCCCGGCCGAGACCGAGATCGATGCGGCCGGGGAACAGGGTCGCCAGGGTGCCGAACTGCTCGGCGATCACCATCGGCGAATGGTTGGGCAGCATGATGCCGCCGGCGCCGACGCGGATCGTGCTGGTGCCGCCGGCGACATGGCAGATGCATACCGCGGTGGCCGCGCTGGCAATGCCGGCGAGGTTGTGATGTTCGGCCAGCCAGAAGCGGTTATAGCCCGCGGCCTCGGCGTGCTGCGCCAGGTCGAGCGCGTTGGCCAGGGCATCGGCGGGGGTGAAGCCTTCGCCGATATTAGCGAGGTCGAGGACGGAGAGTTGAACCATGACGCTACTCTAGCGCATGCGCGGGTTCATGCCAGCGGGCAATGAACGGGCCCGAAACAAGTTCCGCGGCGGCTCGTTACAGGACGTCGCGTTTTCCGCCACCGCCGATACGGCATAGAGCCGACAACTTCGGGAACCGAAACGCCCCGGCTGCGTTAACGACAGGAGACGGGCGGGTCTGCGCAATACGCTGCGACGGCCAGCCTGAGACAGCCATCCTGCGACAGAAGGAGCGAACATGACGATCAGGAATATCCTCGTTCACGCGGACGGAAGCGAACAGAGCGTACAGACTATTCGAAGCGCGCGCAGAATAGCCGGGGCATTCGAGGCGAACCTGTCGGGTTTCTGCGTCCTTCCCGATGTCGCGGTCGCTGCGGCGGTCAGCGACGGCGCGATGGCGAATGCGCAGCTGATTGCCGACATGCAGAAAGCTGCGGAAGATCGCGCTGCGACCGCGAAGGAAATTTTCCGTCGCGAAGCCGGAACGCCGGACCGGCAGGGCGACTGGACGCTCGCAGATGCGACGATTTCGGGGGCGCATGACGCCGCCGTCGCGACCGCGCTCTATGCGGATCTGGTCGTGATGGGCCGGTATGACGGCGACAACTCCGCCCGGCAGGACCCGGGCCTTGCAGCGGACATTGCGATCGAATCGGGCCGGCCGCTTGTTCTGATCCCTTCAGCGGTCGGAGAATCCGCTTTCGGCCGAAAAATCATGATCGGATGGAAAGAAAGCCGGGAATCGGTGCGCGCCATTCACGATGCCATGCCATTTCTGGCGCGCGCCGAGACCGTGACCGTTGCAACCGTGGTTGACGAGAGCGCCGACGACGCGTCGGCTGAATCGGGCGAGCGGATCAAGGACATGCTCGCCGGCCACGGCATAGATGCGGTGCTCCACGTGCTGCCCGCCGGGGACGATGAAAGCACGAGCGCAAACCTTATCGCACATGCGCAGAGATCAGGCGCGGATATGCTCGTCGCCGGCGCCTATAGCCGCTCGCGCCTGCGCGAAGGGCTGTTCGGCGGCGTCAGCAAAAGCCTGTTCGATGCCTGTCCGCTCCCGGTCCTCCTGTCGCATTGATCGCGCCGGAACGGCCCGGCGACGGACTGTGCCCTAGAAAACATTCAGCGGCAGCTTGATATAGGACGTGCCGTTTTCCTCCGCCGGCGGGAACTCCCCGGCACGCATATTGATCTGCACGGCGGGGACAATCAGGCGCGGCAATGACAGCGTCGCGTCGCGGTCGCGGCGCATCTGGACGTAGTCGTGTTCCAGGGCACCGCCGCCGACATGGATATTATCGACGCGCTGGGCAGCGACCGTGGTTTCCCAGGCGAAATCGCGGGTGCCGCCGGCGCCGTAATCGTGGCACACGAACAGGCGCATATCGTCCGGCAGTTCGAGGATTTTCTGCAGCGAGGCGAAAAGCTGCTTGGCGTCGCCGCCCGGAAAATCGCAGCGTGCGGTACCGGAATCCGGCATGAACATGGTATCGCCCGTGAAACAGGCATCGCCGATGATATAGACGTTACAGGCCGGGGTGTGGCCCGGCGTCGCCATCACCCGCGCCTCGATGCCGCCGATGGCGAAGGTGTCGCCGTCGGCGAACAGGCGGTCGAACTGCGATCCGTCGGCGGGCAGGTCGCCGGTCACGTTGAACAGCGCGCCGAAGGTTTCCTGAACCTTTGTGATCCCGGCCCCGATACCCGACTTTCCGCCGAGCTTTTCCTTCAGCCAGACGGAGGCGGTCAGGTGATCCGCATGGACATGGGTTTCCAGCACCCAGTCGACGGCCAGCCCGCGTTCGGCGACAAAATCGGCTATTTTCTGCGCGCTTTCGGTCGATGTCCGCCCCGATGCGGGATCGAAATCGAGCACGGAATCGATAATTGCCGCCCGCGACGTCTCCGGGTCGGACACCACGTAGGACGCCGAATTGGTCTTGTCGTCGAAAAAACATGTTATTTCGGGGCGCATTATGGCGTTTCTCCCGCTGGTTCGCCGTTTCCCGTTTTGCAGGGTAGCAAGAATCGGGTTCCAAAGGTATGCAACCCGCGCAACGGGTTGGCCCATATCCGCCGTTTGACGGAATGCCTATACTCCCATACTCCTACGCCCCTTCTGAATATGTATCCGCAATGAAACTGGATGATGACCGGCCATGCCTGGCGACTTTCTGACCCCGCAAGAGCGCATCGACCTGTCGCCGAAGACCGCCGACGAGACCAAGACCACCACCTGCTACATGTGCGCCTGCCGTTGCGGCATAAAAGTGCATCTGCGCGACGGCGAAATCCGCTACATCGAGGGCAATAAAGACCACCCGGTGAACAAGGGCGTGCTGTGCGGCAAGGGCTCGGCCGGGATCATGCAGCATTATTCGCCGGCGCGGCTGACCAAGCCGCTGCGCCGGGTCGGCGAGCGCGGGTCTGGCGAATTCGAGGAAATCGAATGGGACGAAGCGCTCGGCATCGTCGCCGACCGCCTCAAGAACATCCGCGCCACCGACCCCAAAAAGCTCGCCTTTTTCACCGGGCGCGACCAGAGCCAGGCGCTGACCGGATGGTGGGCCAGCCAGTTCGGCACGCCCAATCACGCCGCCCATGGCGGGTTCTGTTCGGTCAACATGGCGGCCGCCGGGCTCTACACCATCGGCGGCTCATTCTGGGAATTCGGCGAACCGGACTGGGAACGCACCGAATATTTCATGATGTTCGGCGTCGCGGAGGATCACGATTCCAACCCGATCAAGATGGGCCTGTCGACGCTGAAGGCGCGCGGCGCGAAATTCGTGTCGGTCAACCCGGTCAAGACCGGCTATTCCGCCATTGCCGACGAATGGGTCGGGGTGCGTCCGGGCAGCGACGGCGCGTTCGTGCTGGCGCTGATCCACGAATTGCTGCACGCCGACAAGATCGATCTCGACTACCTGGTGCGCTACACCAACGCGCCGTGGCTGGTGATCCGCGACCCGGGTGCGGCCGATGACGGCCTGTTCGCCCGCGGCGCCGACGGCGAACCGCTGTGCTGGGACCAGAACACCAGGCAGATCGCCGATGCCCGCCTCGCCGGGGTCGCGCCTGCCGTGGTCGGCGAATACACGCTGGAAGACGGCCGCACCGCCGTGCCCTCGTTCCAGATCATGGCCGACCGTTACATGGATACCAATTACGGCCCGGAAGCCGCGGCACTGCGCTCCGGCGTGCCCGCACACCACATCCGGCGCATCGCCGCCGAACTGGCCGAGGCCGCGTTCGACAAGGAAATCGTGCTCGACGTCGAATGGACCGACTGGGCCGGGCGCAAGCAGGACAAGATGATCGGCCGGCCGGTCGCGATGCACGCCATGCGCGGCATCTCCGCCCATTCGAACGGGTTTCACACCTGCCGCGCGATCCACCTGCTGCAGATGATGCTGGGCACCATCGACGTGCCGGGCGGCTTCCGCTACAAGCCGCCCTTCCCGCGGCCCTGCCCGCCGCCGCAGAAACCGGCGGGCAAGCCCGGCCAGGTCAACCCGAATACCGTCCTGCCCGGACCGCCGCTCGGCTTCCCGATGGGACCGGAAGACCTGCTGGTCGATACCGACGGCACGCCGCAGCGCATCGACAAGGCGTTTTCCTGGGAAGCGCCGATCAGCGCCCACGGCATGATGCACATGGTCATCACCAATGCGTGGAAGGGCGACCCGTACCCGATCGACACGCTGTTCATGTTCATGGCCAACATGGCGTGGAATTCGTCGATGAACACGTCCGGCGTGATCGACATGCTGACCGACCGCAACCCGGAAACCGGCGACTACAAAATTCCGTTCATCGTCTATTCGGATGCGTTCTGGTCCGACACGGTGCCCTATTGCGACATTATCCTGCCCGACACGACCTACCTGGAGCGGTGGGACGCGGTGTCGCTGCTCGACCGGCCGATCTGCAGCGCCGACGGCCCGGCGGATGCGATCCGCCAGCCGGTGGTCGAACCCGACCGCGACGTGCGCCCGTTCCAGTCGGTGCTGATCGATCTCGGCGCGCGTATCGGGCTGCCCGGCCTGACCAACGAAGACGGCACGCCGAAATATCCCGGCGGGTATGCCGATTACCTGGTGAACCACGAACGCCTGCCCGGCATCGGTCCGCTGGCCGGCTGGCGCGGCGAGAACGGCGACAGCCACGGCACCGGCGCGGTCAACCCGGACCAGCTCGACCGCTATATCGAAAACGGCTGTTTCTGGAGCCACGAATTTCCTGAAAACCAGCGCTATTACAAGCACGCCAACCGGGACTACCTGGAATACGCGGCCAGCATGGGCTGGATCGGGTCGTCCGACCAGATTGTGATGCAGCTCTACAGCGAACCGATGCAGCGCTTCCGTCTCGCGGCGCGCGGACATGGCGATACCCGCCCGCCCGAGGAACACCGGGTGCGGATCGACGGCTATTTCGACCCATTGCCGACCTGGTACCGCCCGTTCGAATCCCAGGACGGCCGCGAGGACGAATACCCGTTCTTCGCAATCACCCAGCGGCCGATGGCGATGTACCATTCCTGGGGCTCCCAGAATGCCTGGCTGCGCCAGATCCATACCAGCAACCGGCTCTATGTGAACCGCACCCAGGCGGAACTCGAAGGGCTCGAAGACGACGACTGGGTCTGGGTGATCAGCTTCCACAACCGCATCAAGTGCCAGATCCGCCTGATGGAAGGCGTGGAGCGCAACACGGTGTGGACGTGGAACGCGATCGGCAAGCGCAAGGGTGCCTGGAACCTGTCGCCCGACGCACCCGAATCCAACAAGGGCTTCCTGCTGAACCACGTGATTTCCGAATTGCTGCCGCCAAAGGAAAGCGGCTACCGCTATTCGAATTCCGACCCGGTGACCGGCCAGGCCGCGTGGTACGACCTGCGTGTCCGGCTTGAAAAGGCCGAACCGGGCGACGAAATCAGCGAACCGCAATTCGCCACCCTGCCGTCGACGAATCCCAAATCCATGGGCGAACGCATCCTGCGCTACGGCGCGCGCTTCAAGCCCAAGCGGCCGCCGAAGGGCAACACGGGAGGAGACGGCAAATGACCCTGCTGCCCCCGCACAAAACGGACGGGCACGAGGTAAAGCTCGGCCTGGTCATCGATCTCGACACCTGCGTCGGCTGTCATGCCTGCGCGGTGAACTGCAAGGAATGGAACACCGGCGGCCATTCGGCGCCGCTGCCCGACAACGATCCCTACGGGTCTGACCCGAACGGCGTGTGGTTCAACCGCATCCACACCTTCGAAGCGGGTATCGGCACCGACAGCCGCACCGTGCATTTCCCGCGATCCTGCCTGCATTGCGAGGAAGCCGCCTGCGTCACCGTGTGCCCGACCGGCGCCTCGTACAAGCGCGAGGAAGACGGCATCGTGCTGGTGAACGAAGACGCCTGCATCGGCTGCAAGCTGTGTTCCTGGGCCTGCCCTTACGGCGCGCGCGAATACGACGAAGACGCCGGCGTGATGAAGAAATGCACGCTGTGCATCGACCGCATCTATAACGAGACCATGCCGGAGGCAGACCGCGTGCCGGCCTGCGTGTCGACCTGCCCCGCCAGCGCGCGGCATTTCGGCGATCTCGGCGATCCCGAATCCGACGTTTCGCAGCTTGTCGCCGAACGCGGCGGCAAGGAACTGATGCCCGAACTGGGCTACAAGCCGGTCAACCGCTACCTGCCGCCGCGCGCGCCCCGGAAGGACCAGGGCGCCCATGGCGTCGGCGCTTCCCTGCCCTGGGTATCCAGCGGCGAAGGCACGAACCTTGCCGGGGCCGGCAGGTTCCTGCGCTGGGTCGACCGGGTTTTGTCGCGGTAACGGGGTCCGGTCATGCATCCAGCCTATTCGGTCATATTTTTCACCACCGCGTCCGGCGCCGGCTACGGCCTGGTCGCCCTGATGGCGCTGTTCGGCGTGTTGAACGGCGTGAACCTCGACCCGTGGCTCGGCGCCATCGGTTTCGGCCTCGGCACCCTGCTGATCACCGGCGGGCTGCTGTCATCGACCGCCCATCTCGGCCACCCGGAACGGGCATGGCGCGCCTATAGCCAGTGGAAATCGTCCTGGCTGTCGCGCGAAGGCGTGCTGGCCACCGCGACCTACGTCCCGCTGGCGCTGACCGCCTGGGGCTGGATCGTCGAAGGGTCGCTGTCCGGCATATTCGGCCTGTTCGCCGTGGTGCTGGCGATGTTCTGCCTGCTCACCGTCTACGCTACCGGCATGATCTACGCGACGCTGCGGACTATCAGCGCGTGGCACAACCGGCGCACCGTGCCGGTCTACCTGTCCTTCGCCCTGCTGACCGGCGCCGCCTGGCTGCACGCGCTGGCACAGATATTCGGCTACCAGACCCCGATACAGGCGGCCGTCGTCGGCGTCGGCCTTATGCTTGTCTGGCTTCTGAAACGGTCGTACTGGCGCATCATCGATACCACCCCCGGCATCCCGACGCCGGAAAGCGCCACCGGGCTCGGCGATATCGGCAAGGTACGCCTGCTCGATAACCCGACCATGACGGAAACCTTCGTGCAGCGCGAAATGGGCTATTCCGTTGCCCGCAAACATGCGCAGAAACTGCGGCGCATCGCGTTCGTCGCCTATTTCGTTATCCCGTTTGCGCTGCTGTTCACCAGCGAGTCCTCGCCGGGGATCGCCATTCCCGGCACCCTCGCCGCGGCAATCCTGGTCACCGTCGGCGCGGTGATCGAACGCTGGCTGTTCTTCGCCGAAGCGAAACACGTCTCGATGCTGTATTACGGCGCGAAGAGCGCCTAGAGCATTACGGCGCGAAGAGCGCCTGGAACATTACGGCGCGAAGAGCTCCAAAAGCGTATTCCGCTTACGCGGAATCGCGCCGGGAGGAGGAGCGGGCCGGTACCGCCGCAGCTCTAGGCCGCGACCTCGGCAACGTCCACGGCGACTTCCACCGTATGGTCGCCGCCGCCCAGGACCAGCCCGTTTACCGGGCTGACATCGCCGTAATCGCGGCCCCAGGCCACGGTGATATGCTGCTCGCCCGGGATAACGTCATTCGTCGGGTCGAGATCCACCCAGCCGGATTCCGGCACCCAGACCGACAGCCAGGCATGCGACGCGTCGGCGCCGACAAGCCGTTCTTCGCCTTCCGGCGGGACGGTCTGCAGGTAGCCGCTGACGTAGCGGGCGGGAATGCCCATGCTGCGCAATCCCGATATCTGGAGATGGGCAAAGTCCTGGCAGACGCCGCGCCGTTCGGACAGCACCGTGTCGATCGGGGTGTGAACGTCGGTCACGCCGCCCTCGTATTTGAACTCGGCGTGGATACGGTTCATCAGGTCGATCGCCCCCTCCAGGACCGGACGGCCCGGCGGAAAGGAAATCTCGGCATAGGCCGCCGCGCCGTTCCCCGACTGGGTAAAGGGCGAATCGAAGGCGAACTGGTAGACGTCCAGAAGTTCCCGCTCCGTCGACCGTTTCAGCATGCCGGCGATGCTTTCCCAGGCCGGCGTGCGTTCCGGCGCCACGTATTGCGGCGGCTTCACCTCGATCGTGCTGCGGGCGACGATGTTCAGCTCATGGTGCGGTTCCTCGATCGTCAGATAGGTCGTCGGATTGCCGAAATAATCCGTCGCCTCCTTGACGATCGTCGGCGGCGGCTCGATCAGAAGCGAATGACGGCTGCAGACCTGGTGGTCGTAGAGACGCGGCGACAGGTGCAGCAGATGATGCGAAATCGATACGCTCTGCGCATAGGCAAACGTCGTCTGATGACTGACGTCGAAGATCACTGGACGCCTCCGCCCGATACCCCGCCGCTGCGGACGGTCATCGCGTGGCTGAAATAGGTCCGCGCCAGCGTATCGGACAGTTCGATGCACTGGTCCTGGATATCGTTCAGGAAACCGTCGAGCCGCGCCCGCTTGCCGCGCTTCGTCCGCGCCGCACACAGGTCGTAGATATCGGCCAGTTTAAGCGCGCTGGCGATCGCCTCGACCAGGTGTTCCTGCCGGGTCAGCGACGCCAGCTCCGCGTCGCGCGGCAATGCGGCGATATGATCCCTGAGGACAGCCGCCTGGAAGGCGATCGACCGGGGGTTGGTCTCGTCCGTCACCAGCAGGTCGAGCGTCGCCGGAAGCTGCGCCGCCGACAGGTAGCGGGTGCGATAGGTCATCGTGCTGTCGCCCAGTTCGAGCAGCAGGTCGAGCCCGCCTTCGGTTTCCGGCTCGCCCTCGACCGCGAGTTCTCGGACCAGCTTCGCCATATGCCCGGCCCGTTCGATCCGCCGGCCGATATCGAGCAGGCGCCAGCCGGTGCTGCGGGTCATGTTTTCCATCTGCATGCCGCTGAAGGCGGCGAGTTCCTCGACCATCGCGTTGAGCAGCGCCAGCGCGTCGTCGACATCGAGGGTCTGACCCGTCGCATGACGCTCGGTAACGCCGTGCAGATTGTTCAGCAGGCGCCAGGCGTCGCCGCTCAGCCGGTCGCGCACCAGCGCCGCCGTCCGTTGCAGGTCGCCCATCAGGCTCAGCAGCCCGGTGGTCGAGCGGTGGTCGAAGATAAGGTTCGTGACCTCGCGTTCGACCGCACGGATACCCGCGGCAACGGCGCGCCGCGCAGCGCGCTGGCGGACATAGCCGAGATCGACCAGGATCGTCATCAGCCGTTGCAGCGTCTGCGGATCGTCGCCGGCGCCGGCTTCGCCGGCCAGCCGCAGAACCAGGCTGCGCATCAGCCGGGCCGTGTTCTCCATGCGCTCGGCATAGCGGCCGAGCCAGAACAGGTTGTCGGCGACGCGGCTCGGCATGTTGCTGCCGCTGCGCCGCAGGGCCAGAACATGGTCGGGCGCGGCGAGGCGGCTGAAGGTGCTGACGGGCTCGTCCCACAGCACCCAGGTATCCTTGCTCGCATCGCCCTGCTGCATCGATATTGCATGCGCGTCGATGCGGTCGGCGGTGCGCGTCAGGCCGCCAGGCAGCACCCGGTAGCCGTCGCCATCAGCGCAGATATAGGCGCGCAGGGCCATCGGGCTGGGGTGAAGCGCACCGTCCTGCCAGGACGGCGTCGTCGACAGCGGCAGGATTTCCTGCCCGATAAAATCGTAGCCGCGCCGATTGATCCGATCGACCAGCCGGTCGCGTTCGCCGGGCGACAATTGCGCGGGCACGACGACGTCCTTGCCATCCGACAGGATCGTGCGGCTGGAAAATGTCGGGCGGATTACAAGATGGTCGAGGTTTTCAAGCACATAGTCGCGCTCGCGGTCCTGGCCGCACCACCACGTCGCTGCGGACGGCAGAAGCTGTTCCTCGCCGAACAGGTTCTCGCACAGCCCGGGCAGAAAGCTCATCAGGGCGTCGCATTCCACGAGGCCGCTGCCGAGCGCATTGGTGACGATCACGTTGCCGGCACGAGCAGCCGCGACCAGCCCGGCGACGCCGAGCAGCGAATCCGTGCGCAGTTCCAGCGGATCGCAGAATTCGCTGTCGACGCGGCGGAAGATAAGGTCGACCTGGCGCAGCCCGTTCAGCGTTTTAAGGAACACCCTGTTGTCGCGCACGGTCAGGTCTTCGCCCTCGACAAGCGGAAACCCGAGATAGCGGGCGAGATAGGCATGTTCGAAATAGGTCTCGTTATGGGGCCCCGGGGTCATCAGCACGATCACGGGATCGTCCGAGCGGGTCATGGCGACCAGATGATCGCTGAGGGCCTGGAAAAACCCGGCAAGGCGCTGGACCTGGGAATCGCGGAACATCTGCGGCAGGGTGCGCCCCATGACGACGCGGTTTTCCAGCGTGTAGCCGGCGCCCGACGGTGCCTGCGTCCGGTCGCTCAGCACCCACCACCTGTTATCCGCCGCCCGCGCAAGATCGACGGCGATAAAATTGAGCCAGGCATTATCGGGGATGCCGATACCGTGCAGGGCGCGCAGGAAATTGGGATTGCCGAACACCAGCGACGGCGGCAGCAGACCGTCGGTCAGCAGGTTCTGCGGTCCGTACAGATCGGCAACGACGGCATTCAGCAGCTTCGCACGCTGGATCAGCCCGGCCTCGATATGACGCCATTCGTCGGCCGAAATAAGCGCCGGGATCGGATCCATGCGCCACGGATGGGCGCTGTCGCCGGAATCCAGGTAGACGTTGTAGGTGGTGCCGTTCTCGCGGATGATCCGTTCCGCGTTCTCCCAGCCGTTCGCGATTTCCGCCGGCGACATGGTGCCGAGCCCGTCGAGAAACGCCTGCCAGTGCGGGCGGATCGCGCCGCCGTCGTCCATCATCTCGTCGAAAATTCCGGCGACATGCGCATAACCGGCGGTCAGGCGGCCCGCCGGGCTGTCAGTCGGGTCGTCTGTCGGGTCGTCCGGGGTCATGTCATTCGGCACGCTGGTCATCGTTCCATCCATCGGGGTCATCCTGCCGGTTTCCCGGCGGAATGAGACGGCGAGTATATTGTCTTGGGACCGGAATCGGTTAGCCGCTCTTTTTGGCCGGCATCTCGCCGGTTGCGAATGCCCGCAGGTCCAGGGTCATGGGAAATTCCGGGTTGGGCGCCGGTTCCGGCGGCGCGGACCTGCCCGGCGTGTGCCCGGTATCGCGGAACCGGGCGAGACGGCGGCTTTCGGCCTCGTAGGCATTGACCGGGAAGGTCTCGAAATTGCGCCCGCCGGGATGCGCCACATGATAGGTGCAGCCGGCCACCGCACGGCCGTTCCAGGTGTCGTAGAGGTCGAAAATCAGCGGCGCATCGACGCCGATGGTCGGGTGCAGGCAGTTCGCCGGCTGCCACGCCCGGAACCGGATCCCGGCGACGTATTCGCCCGCCGTGCCGGTCGAGGTCAGCGGCACCTGGCGGCCGTTGCAGCCGATCGCGTAGCGTCCCCCGGGCAGGCCTGTCGCCTTGACCTGGAGCCGTTCGACCGACGAATCCACGTAACGGACCGTGCTGCCCGCCGCGCCTTCCTCGCCGAGCACATGCCACGGCTCCAGCGCCTGGCGCAGTTCGAGCCTGATATCGCCGTATGAAACGTCGCCATAGCGCGGAAAACGGAATTCGAAATGCGGCGCGAACCAGTCGGCGTCGAACGCGAACCCGGCGTCGTTCATTTCGGCGATCACCGACTTGATGTCTTGCCACACCGCATGGGGCAGCATGAAGCGATCGTGCAGCGACGTGCCCCAGCGCACCAGTTTCCCGGTATAGGGTTCCTGCCAGAACCGGGCGATCAGGGCGCGCAGCAGAAGCTGCTGGGTCAGGCTCATCCGCGCATGGGGCGGCATTTCGAAGGCGCGGAACTCGACCAGGCCGAGCCTGCCCGTCGGCCCGTCCGGCGAATAGAGCTTGTCGATGCAGATTTCGGTGCGGTGGGTATTGCCGCTGACATCGACCAGAAGGTTGCGCAGGATCCGGTCGATCAGCCAGGGCGGGCAGTCCTTGCCGGGATCGGGAATCTGTTTGAACGCAATTTCCAGCTCGTAGAGCGCGTCGTGGCGCGCCTCGTCGATCCGCGGCGCCTGGCTGGTCGGGCCGATGAACAGGCCGGAAAACAGGTAGCTGAGGCCGGGATGGTGCTGCCAGTACGTGATCAGGCTGCGCAGCAGGTCGGGGCGCCGCAGGAACGGGCTGTCGGCGGCGGTGGCGCCGCCCGCGACGACATGGTTGCCGCCGCCGGTGCCGGTATGGCGGCCGTCGAGCAGGAATTTCTCGGTGCCGAGCCGGGTCAGCCGCGCCTCTTCGTACAGCGTCGTGGTGATGTCGACCATCTCGTTCCAGTCGCGCGCCGGCTGGATATTGACCTCCAGCACGCCGGGATCGGGCGTCACCTTGATGACGTTGAGCCGCGGGTCGTCGGGCGGCGTATAGCCTTCGACGTGGATCGGCAGGTTGTGTTCCGCCGCCGCGTCCTCGATCGCGGCAACCAGGTCGAGATAGTCTTCGAGCGTCTCGGTCGGCGGCATGAAGATGCACAGCCGGCCATCCCGCGGCTCGACCGTCATCGCCGCGCGCGTCTCCTTCACCGATTGTTCGTTGATGTCCTGGCGGTTCGCCGCCGGGTGTTCGCTGCCGGTCAGGAACGGCTGGCGGCGCTCGGACGGGTCCGGCAGCTCGGTGCGCTCGGCGAACGGGTCGGCGGGCACGACATAGGGATAGTCGATCGGCGGGATGTGGGTCAGCGAATCGATCGGCAGGCGGAACCCGACCGGCGAATCCCCCGGGATCAGGAACAGCTTCCTGGTCCGCGTCGTCCAGCGTTCGCTGTACCAGCGGCCGCCGCCGTCCTTCGCGTTCCAGCGCTGAATCGGCAGCACGTAGCCGGTCGGGCGCGTCAGGCCGCGTTCGAACACCCGCGCGATGCGGTCGCGTTCCACCGGGTTGTTGAGCTCGGCATCTGCGAGATCGATGTTTTCCGGCAGGTCGCGTTCCTTTTCGAGGAAATACCACGGGTCCTCATAGGCCGGCATCGGCGTGTCGGTCGGCACGTCGAGCCGCATGGCGACCCCTTTCGCGAAGGTTTCGGCGTCCGCGATCGTCGGCGCGGCATCCTGTCTTTCCCCGGCGATAAGCTCCGGGTTGCGCCACAGCGACCTGCCGTCGACGCGCCAGTAGACGGCGAAGGCCCAGCGCGGCAGCTGCTCGCCGGGATACCACTTGCCCTGGCCGTAATGCAGCATCCCGCCCGGCGCGAAGCGGTCGCGCAGCCGGCGGATCAGGTCGTCGGCGAGGGGCCGCTTGGTCGGGCCGACGGCGCCGGTATTCCATTCCGCTTCGTCGACATGGTCGATGGAAACGAACGTCGGCTCGCCGCCCATGGTCAGGCGCACGTCGCCGTCGGCGAGAACCTTGTCGACCTGTCCGCCGAGCGCATCGACGGCCGCCCACTGGTCTTCGCTGTAGGGCAGCGTGACGCGCGGCGATTCGAATATCCGTGTGACCGCCATGTCGAACGAGAAATCGACCTCGCATTCGCCGATGGCGCCCGATATCGGCGCCGCGCTGCGCGGGTGCGGCGTCGCGGCGAGCGGCAGGTGGCCTTCGCCGGCGAGCAGCCCGGACGTGGGATCGAACCCGATCCAGCCGGCGCCGGGCAGGAAAACCTCGGTCCAGGCATGCAGGTCCGTGAAATCGCGGTCGGTGCCGGACGGGCCGTCGAGGGATTCGACATCGGGTTTGAGCTGGATCAGGTAGCCGGACACGAACCGCGCGGCGAGCCCGAGATGACGGAGAATTTCGACCAGCAGCCAGCCGGTGTCGCGGCACGACCCGCGGCGCAGCGACAGCGTCTCCTCGCAGGTCTGCACGCCGGGCTCCATCCGCACCAGGTATTCGATGTCCTGCTCCAGGCGCCGGTTCAGGCTGACGAGAAAATCGGCCGTCGGCACGGTATCGCGCGGCACTTCGGCGAGCCAGGCCGCCAGCAGCGGTCCCGCCGGTTCCGGCTTCAGATAGGGCGCCAGTTCCTCGCGAAGTTGGGGCGAATAGTCGAAGGG
>TARA_R110000868_G_scaffold81260_3_pt1 | contig 22759 bp, 40 predicted proteins | sample TARA_R110000868 | Tara Oceans TARA_R110000868 (sample SAMEA4397489) | marine metagenome | biome: Polar Biome; feature: [SRF] surface water layer (ENVO:00010504); material: water (ENVO:00002006), including particulate matter (ENVO:01000060) such as... | depth 5 m | reverse complement strand
TTATTGTTTAGGGATAACGTATAACTCTATGAAGTTTTTACCCCAGGAAACAGACTTTGCAGACTGCCCACCATTAAGAGCGTCAATTAAAGCATGGAACGAACGTGCTTTGATAGACTTGTGGAACTGGTCAACTTGAGCAAGTGTAAGCGGATCCTTGCCGTTGGAAGAATTAATTAGTTGCCAGACGACCTTTGCACGAAGACCGGACTTTGCCGTACCGTTTTCTTCATATAAGGTTTTTTTCTTTTCCCAAGGAAAAGGTAACTCATCCTTGGAGTTGACTGTGTCAGTGAGCCTGACGCCAACATTGTTAATATTACCTCCAGCGTGTTGATTAACAAAGGCAGTAATATCGGCAGTTGTAACACCTTCACGTGATTTGATACGCTCGGCAGATAAACCACTGATGCCAGTAAAGATAGTAGTAGTAGTTGGCTTTTGAGGAGCCTGAACCTTTTTAGCTGATTGAGCCATAATTAAATCCCCTTTCTACGAGACTTGTTGGTTACTTGTTATTAATAGAGTAATGCAATTTATACTCTTTGTAAACACCTAATTACTCATTACGATAACTTTTCTTATCTACAATAAAAAGTTGTTTTTGATAACTCTGAGACATTCGTTAAGAGTTGCGTTGCAATCACAGTACCATATTTCTTTCTCAGGTGATTTTTCACCAACCATCCTATGGAAAAACTTTTCATAAATTACCATAATAGTTTCCCCATCTTGGACACAATGTGAAGGCATCCTAATTACTGTGACTTGCTCTACGTCACTGGGTATCCAGGTGTAAACATTTTCTATTTCGCAAACTGCATAGGACTCCTGAACCAAGATACTTCCAGCAAAACATTTACTACCAGACCATTCAGCCGATTCAGATAACTCAGTGAAATACTTTGTTGCACTTTTAAACATGATAGCTCCTTTGATTAATTAACATTTAATATGCTTATATAATAAAGTGTGATTATTTAGGAGGTACAAAAAAGTTATCGTTAGATTATTTAGTTTTGACTTTAGACTCTACATGATTCACAAGTTGAGGGAACTCAGATTGGATTCTTTTGATTTCATCCATCACTTCTTGACGATCCATTTGGTCAATCTTACCATGAAGTATTTCTTTTCTATCTATATATAATCCGGCAACTTGTCCTCTTGCTTTTTCTGCGGCGACGGCAGACGCAAAGTTTTGATTTGCTAGTGATTCATCACGAATCTGGGACAGCTTACGAACATGACTTTCAAAAGTAACTTCATACTTCTGCTGTAATTCGTTTTTGAGTTGAAGAATCCTATCCAGAATCTGGGGAAAGTCTCTACCATTGAGCATCTTACTAGCAATCGCATGAGCATTTGATATCGCATATCCAGCTTGAATCGCCGCCTCAGTCTGTGTTACTTCCTGAGTTGCGTAGACTTTACAAAACTTTTCTTGCTTAGGAGTCAATCCAAAATCTATTTTAGGATTTGCGACTACTGCTAGTTTAGGTCTATGTGTTATTTTAGCTCTTGCCATATCTATATTATATAGCTCTGCTTAATAGAAGCAACAAGTGAATTCTAATCATGTTGAATGACATCCACTTGTTGACTCGTAACGGAAATAATCGATACTAGATATTGTATATTATAATATCTGATTTTGTTTACTACTCCGATTTCATTTCAGTAGTATATAGCAGACTTTCCTTTTGTTTATGTTCCTCTAACCTTTGCATATGGTCCGAGACCCTTTTGGCATCAAGGAAGGAGCTGTGTTGGGTGACTGGTTTACCGTCAGCAACTACAACATAGACCCCATCGGGCATGGTTCTTACTTCATAATTTTGCATTTTAAGCCTCCTTTTGAATAATATTGCGAGCAAGGAAACCGAAGCTATCTTCTTTGACAAGATCCCAGAAAAGGCTATTTAAGTCTTTTTCCTTTAAAGGTATTTCCTCGTGGTGAAGCATGATTGATTTGCACACATTACCATGACCGTCGCAGTATGAGTAAGTACAAATGAGGCTTTCTGTTCTTAAATCGGCTACAGTTGTAAAGGCACGACTGTCCTCAGAACATTGATAATGATAAACTGGAAAGTCGTTTTGCACGGCACGTCTGTCTAAGAAGGGACCAAGTCCTGCACGTCTACCGTTTTTGTAAGCCCAGACGTGTAAAGCATTAGTGAAGTACTCATGATAGGTAATACCTAAATCATTGATTTCATGTTTCATGGTTAGCTCCTTTCTGTTAATTAACCATTACTAATATAATAAGGCAAGATTATTCAAGAGGTACAAAAATGTTATCCATTGACAACATTTTTAAGTGGTGTTGGTAGAGGAACAATGTCCCAGGACTTATATAAATTAGTTTGTGGAACATCAAAAGTATGTTCGTGGAACCATTCTTCTTTATAAACTAAGACGGTTGCTTTTTCTTTGCCCTCTACATTTGCACCAACGATTATGCTATACTTGTAATCCACCGAGATACCTTCTTCAGCAGGATTTATAGTACCATCAAAGTCCCAAGCGACTTTAGCATTGTGGTGTTTGATGAAGTGGTTGCGGATATCAATAAGGTTGGGGCTTTCGGCTAAGACTTTTTCAATTCGTTTAAAAGCCTCAGATGGATAGTTATCCCAGTGAACGTATAATTTTACCTGACCAATTTCGTAGTCAGGGTGGGTATTAAGAAAATGATAGTAACCTCGTGTCGCCATGTCTAACTCCTTGTTTTTGTTTATATAATTATAATAAGGCAAGATAGCTTAAGAGGTATTGTTACTTACTCTTTTTGTTCTTATATTTGAGGTAAGGTATCCAAGTTTTGTATTGCGAGTCTTGTGTGAAGAAATGAGGGAATACACTGAAACATATCTCACACTTATATAAAGATTGAAAATGGGAATAAATGAAATCACCGAGAGTCGTCGGCAACCTATCACAAATCCTACACCGAGGAGCTTCTGTCATTAAACTGTGGATAATAGATTCACGATGGTATGTGTGGTCAATCGTTTCTGTTGGTGTTCTTTTTTCGTACATATTATGTATACGAGCGGAACGTTGATAAGGGCGTTGTTTTCTTTTTCTAGGCGTTTTCATCTACAATTTTTTCAATTTCATCTTCACTGACACCATTGGCAAAAAGTTTGCTGACTAATCGTGCTCGGGCTCTTACTCCAGCTTTGACTATTAAACCAGTCGCATCCTCTATTGTATAATTATCACCGTAAAGTTCTTTGTGTAATTTGATTTCATCTTGATAATCTTCTATAGCACTTTGTACTTCATCCAGTACGGTATCTTTAAGTCTTGTCATTATTTTCTCCCTTCTAATTTTTCCGGATAATCCCTTAACATTACATTGTGGAAAGTCGCTGATTTTTTTCTGTGTTCCTTCTTACATTCATCACAGACCCATACATAACTGGGACCTTTTTTATCTCGTGGGTCTTCAGGTGGATCTTCAGGTGGTTCTTCTAACCAGAAGGTTTCATTGCAGTCCCAACATTCATATTCACCCATTGTTATCTCCCTTTTTATATGTGTATCTAGTTCCTTGTGTTGCTGATCCATATTTATGTCTATACCTATTTGTATCAGAAGGAGTCATCATATCAGCCAAACCCGAATTACCAAAAGTCACTTCTTGCACCTTTGGAAAGTACCTTTGATGGTCTTGCTCTTCATGTGCTCGTGGATCATCCTCAAACCGCATTTCATCTTCACCCATTTGTTTTCTCCTTTACAAAAATACCATTGACCATTGTACCCTTACGATCTTTTATTTGGTCATAAGCCGTATACAGACATAAACGCAGTGATAAATCATTGCGAGCACACATATTAATCAGTACAACCATTATATCACCAATAGCATCGCGAAGTAAAAATTTACTTTTGTAATCGTCTTGTGCTGAAGTGACACTGACTGCTCTGGCTAACTCACCGACTTCTTCAATAAGTTTTACCATTTGTAATTGGTCTGTGCTTTTATCAATAAGGTTGCGGTCTTTATGCCACATTCTTATTTTGTTTTCCAACACCACTATATCAAGTGGTGAAGGGTTGTGCTCATTTTGCATTTTCTGCCTCCCTTTGCTCTATGAGTATTATTTCATCAACCATATCAGTTAACACCTCATGGAAAGCTACATCAAGTGTAGTGTCTTCATCTGGGTGGTGTATTATATTATGACAATGGTGCTCATTAACCCTAGTTATAAACTCATTAAACGATGGTATATTAGGATATATATCTATTGACATTATCGCTCCTTTTGGTTTGTTATACTTAATTATACCAACCGACATTACAAAGAGGTACTAACTAAATATCCAAATGACAATTAATATTGCGATGACCCAACATATCATTTGGCGTTTTCCTCATTCTCTACGTCACTTAGCCATGAGTCAAACAAGAGTTGTAGTTCTTGAGGCATTTCTTGTTCAATAAGAACCATCTTGGGGCTACCATTCCATTCAGCATAGATTTCAGTTGATACTATATCGTACATTTTTTTATTACACTCCAACGTCATAATTTGCCCTCCAGTTCTTTTCGCATTTCTTCTGGAGACATTTTTTCAAAAGCCCTCATCATTTGGTCTTCTGTTTTTACACCAACCATCTTGGCTAACCGATCAAGAGTTTGTTGACCACTATGTGATATACGGTCGTACTCCCAATATAAATCAGTGACACATTTTTGGATTTTTGTATACATTTACTTTCCTTTCTAAAAAGTTTGTGTGAGTGTTGTGTAGATTAGGTGCTTACATTTTACTGAGAGAACCACACCGTGAGCCAGATAACAAAGCTTCCACAAAAACTACAACTAAAAAAAGGTTTATGAAACCTTCAGGGGATCATAGTTCTGTGCATCTACACCATTTAAGACGACACTCACTATCGTCTTTGGAAAGGAGCTGTTCTCTCCCCCTAAACCTCTTTGTCAATAGTATAATTTGTTGGAAAAAGCTCATATTCTTTAAGCAGGATATAGTTAGGAGAGCGACCTACAGCCGACTCTTCTGTTTGTTCATAAAACCTAAGGACATTACCAAGTATAAGAGCAAGTTTAGTTCCGCCACAATCTTTACACATTCGAGTGCCAAGACGGGGACCATACATAAGGCTTTTATCTATTTCCTTTAGTTCACCATAAGTAGGAGAACACCAGTCTTTTGTGACTATCCATTCCAATTCATCAAGCATTTTTTACATCCTTGTCAATTCTTAGTGTACTTTCAGCGATAAGTTTGCCTTGCTTGTAAAGTTCAGGATCCTTTATTTTTATGTATTCCATGAATATAGTACAAAACAAGTAATCATCAGTAAGCACCTGAATTTTGTTGCTTAACTCCATACACTCTTGAGCCAATGCTAGAGGACCTTGACTAATATGGTTGGGAAGATGGTGACGTATTTTAGCATCACCTTGACTAACGTCTAATTTATTTACTACCATAATATCTCCTTTCTACGAGATGTTTTTTATTTATTAATAATTATATAGTAACAAGCGACTTAGGGAGTACAAGGTTAAAGTTGTCCATTTAGTCTATGTTGTTCTACTGTTTTTACGATAACATGAACACGTTGACGAGACATATTGTACTTCTTTCCTATCTTGGCAAGACTAGTACCCTTCTTCCAATACTCCTCGTAAATTTTCACATTACGATCTTTTTTATTCGAGGGATGGACACCAAGTCTACCGTCGCGAATATATTCATTCAACTTACATTCATCAATCCATCTTGTAATTGTATTCAAAGACACATGGAATCTTCTGGCAAGCTCCGATACTGTTATAGGAGAGTCCGAGGCAAGTTCCCTCACAGTATAAGTAAACTCTTTCCATACTTCATCAGTCAGTTTTGTCATTATCTAACTCCAAGTTAGTTTTAGTTGTCATACCTTCTTGACTGTCCCAATATATATCATCTCTATCGTAAGGGTGACGTGGATTTTCAGAACCACTTTGTTTAAAATCAAAAACTCTTGGTTCTCTTCGCTTTTCATAAAAAGACTGTATGTGCTTTAAAGCCTCTTCCATTGTTTTATGTGTTTGTCCACGCTCACTTCCAGCACTATTTTTGTATCTTGTAAAAAAGTAATGCTGGAACTCGTAGATTTCCCAATCAGGTTGTAGTGGTTTCATAGTAATCCTCTTTAATGTTAAACAAGTTGAAGTTTATTATCATAAAAGCCTTCCTCCATGAAAAAAGGTTTAGGTCTGTTTGTCCATTTTGCAAACCCACTTTTTTCAAAGTAATAGTATTTTCGGTAAGCTTCTATAACATCTTGGTTTTTGTACTCATCAGGCATGGCTTGTGGTGGATCGGTATATTCTCCAAGAGGTAAATCATTCCAACACTGACAAGCTATGTCGTGCAGTACTTCTTCACAAGCATGTTTTCTTCCATACCTATGAGTGTATTCACAACATAAAGCAATCCCAAACCACCATAACCATGAAAAGTTACGTCTGTTCATACCTCCCCACAGAGTACATGGGTGTTTAGGATGGACTGGTTTGTAAGGTGGATTGAGACCCATTTTGTGTGAAATAGTACAAATCATTTGGGTTGTTTCCAAAGGCATTTTGACAATGTGTTTATCACAATGATACTTGACACATTTATCCATATTGCTATCTAGCATAAATATATTCATTTTTTCCTCCATATAGTTTTGCAAGTTGATAAGCTTTGGTTTTGGATTGGGCATGACCTACTTGTAGATTGTGTTTTACTTTATCATCCATAGCTACATATAAGTCAACACCCACACGATATTTACGATAACCGACTTTTGTTATGTGTATCATAGTGTTACCGAGATAGATACGTCACGGTCAGGTGGCAAAGAAATACCATATAGTATAACCCGAGCACCTTGACTTTTAAGTTTGTCAGCATACTGTTGAGCTTTGAAACCTTCATTAAGGTTGAAATAAGTTTGGCTATACTTACCACGCCCTAGAAACTGAGTTACTGAATATTTTGTTATATGTTCTTTTAAGTATTCCTCATACAACTCACGATCTTTTAAGTGTTTCATTTGTATTTCCTCCTTAATTTTACTTCAGTAAACCTAGCAGGAATAACAATTTCAGCATTGCACTTGTTACAACATCTTCCATCGTGTATTGGCAAAGCACTATTACCTTGTGTCCAATATATCTCACCACTTTCAGTACGTTGTGGTTCTATTTGCTTTTTGCAAATACAACAGTCCATAATTTTTAGTTCCATAAAACCTCCTTACTAAAAACATACTTATATTATTATAGCAGGAGGTGTTAATGTAAACACCTAATTGTTCAAATGATTAATTTTAGCTTCTTAAGTATCTGGCTTACTGGACCAAAGTCAGGAAGCTGAGAGTAATTGTCCATGAGATAGTTAACACCAGTCTGCATAATAAGTTTCATGCGAGGGTTACTATCATTTAATTTGTGGCAATACATGACTAATTCTAACATATCAGCCATTTTTAGTCGGTCTGACTCTTCTCGTGTAAGAACGAAGTATAGACCAAGATCTTTTGCAACTTTATCTTCTGCTTGTTTAAACGCCTCTTTTATCTCAGGATAGTCCCATTTAGCCGTCGCTGGGATATCACCTAATATTATTTCTGGCACGTCGTGATAGAGGGCAGAGAGTAACAGATTCTTGGAGCAGTTATCCCATAATTGGTCTAATAAAACTACGACTGCATAACTATGAGCTCCCACGGTTTGCCTCAATCCGCCCAAAGGCACAGTATGATAACGATTAATAAATTGTGCGTCATATATAGTTTCAATCTTTTCATAATTAATTCGGTTGCTCGCTGTGTCCACTTTTTAATCCCCTTGTCCATGGTTTATCTGCAAATGTTAATTTCGCCTCGCCCCAACTAGCCCCAAGTTCAACATCAACTACACTTGGCACTTGAAGAGTTACGCATTCCTCCATAATTTCCTGGATGAGTTTGCATTGTTTTTCACTCGTTACACTTATATCTAATTCATCGTGTACTTGTATCATTGGTAAAATACCTTCTTTATGCAACAGTACCATCGCTTGTTTGGTTTGATCTGCGGCTGATCCTTGTATAAGCTTGTTCAACGCTTTGTATGTAAAGCACCTTTTAATCGCTGGACCATGTTCTGCGTAAGCATCTTCATAAGATAGAGGTTTAAATGTTCCATACATATTTGGTTCCCATTTATCAAACCTACACTTACGACCCAATAGTGTTCGCACTACACCCATCTTACTTGCTTTTTTGGTAGCAAAATTCGCTAACTCTTGAACAAATGGAACTTTTGCGTGATAAGTTGCAAATAACTCTTGTGCATCTTCCAGTTCTAAACCCAACTGCTCTGCTAATTTGTTCTTACCCATTCCATAGAACAGACCCAAGTTAATATCTTTTGCTTGTTTTCTTGGTACTCCTACAATATCTGCGGCGAGCTGATGGAAGTCTGTGAACTTATCTTTTTTGTATTCACCAACAAACTTTTCTGCACCACTTAGTTTCATCAATCCAGCATAGTGAACAACTAGGCGAGGTTCTTGGCTACTATAATCAAAAGCCCCCCACAACTCACCCTCTTCAGGTAAAAATAAACCACGTATCAAAGGACCAATTTCTGCGTTTCTAGCAGGAACTTGTTGAAGGTTTGGATTAGTATAACTAAATCTACCAGTCACCGTGCCACCACCATCACTACGAAGTGGGTGAGCTTCAGCAAAAATGCGACCATTATGTTGATGCTTTAATATTGTATCAATAAAAGTTGTTCTGGCTTTATTTAATTCTCTTGCCCTGACAACTGCACGAGGCAAAGCATGTTCATGGTTGGCTAAAAAGTTTTTAGTGAAACTTGGGGCATCAACCTTTGCAGTCCGGGGATACTTTAAACCTTCTTTATCAAAAGCTTTCGCAATAGAGCTCGCCGCCCAGATATCAATATCGCCACCACCTACAGAAATTAAAGCTTCCCTTTCTTGCTTTTCCATTTGGACTTTTAATATTTCGGCTTTTTCTAAATCAACTCTAACTCCTTGTTTCCTCATAGCTAATACGACTTGGAATACATTGGTTTCTAAATTGAACACATCTTGTATGTCTTCTTTAGCCATCTCACCTTGAAACCGTTTCCATAACTTGAGAGTTAAACTTGCGTCTTGCTCTGCATAAGCACCTACAAAGTGAGCAGGAAGTTTCCACATCTCACTTTTTGCGTTGACACCAAAAGACTTCGCGGCTTCGTTAAGTTCTGTTTCGTTTTTGCGTTGACCTAGATAATCTCTGCCGAGAGCATTTAGAGCATAACTAAATCTATTTTCATCAAGTAAAGCCCCAACAATCATAGTATCAATAATCCTGCCTTTTACTTCTATACCTTCTCGCCATAACCATCCAGCATCATACGAAGCATTGTGCATAATATAATCACGGTCAACACTAACTAAGTCTTTTACCCAAGCTAATGTCTGTTTTGCGTCTAAGTTTCCACCGTTTTGGTGTCTTATTGGGAAATACCATGAGTCGGAGCCAACTGCGACAGCGATACCTATAACTTCGCCATCTCCTCTAGCCCAACCACTTCCATGAGAAAGAAGGTTGGGGTCTCTAGTTTCTAAGTCAATAGCTACTTCTTTAGCATCTGCAAGATTAGGATAGCCATCAGGCATAACCCATTCAATCGGTGGTGTGAACAGAGGGTACTGCATTTTCATCTACCTTTACTTTCATTGGTGTACTACATCTTTTACAGATGTTCCACTTGTTTTTTAGTTTACGAAAAGTTGTTTTAATTTGAATACTACAGTCTTCACAGTATGCAATTACTTTTGTGTCTAAGTCACTTGTCTCCATCAACGCTCCGCATATGTGCCTCTACTAATAGTAAATAACGCCTTAAATCTTGTATGTCATCAAGTATACCTTCAGGACGCCTATCTTTTTCTATAGCTTCAAATATATCCCAGCCCAAGTCACGCACTTGATTATCAATACGATCCCATTTGCGAGCCAACATCATATAAGCACCAACACCACCTCGTTTACGCCAACTGTCACCGTAATCTTCTTCGGCTTTGTCCAACGCTATATGGTCTTCGGTAGCTATTACTTCTACCTTTTTTATTATAGGGCTTTTTTCACCATTATAACTCATATCATTTTATCCTTTCTTCTTACTACCCATTCCTGACAAGCTACTCGCCAGTCATCTGACTTTATTTCTGATACATATTTCAAACAATCATAATAGCTTTTACTTTTCCAAGCTCTCCACAACTTAAACATAGGTATTGCTACCTCAGTAAATATTTTGTTTTCAAACTTTCTTTCCAAATTAAGCTTCAAAAATAATTGTAGTTCATCATCAAAGGTAAGCTTACTGGTTATCAAAGGTGTTTGGTAATCTAACTGCCTAGTGGCATATGAATCATAGTCAGGTTGCATATCTTTTATGTTTTCTAAAGTGTCTAGATAAGCATGTAGATTATGTGTAAACTGAGTATAAATGCCACACTTTACATTACACATAGTCGCTATATATTCTTGTAAGAAGCTCATATGAACGGCATTAGCACCACAACAACCCCAAATCAAATCATTACTTCGGTTGCATACTGTCATGTCTAAGCAGTCATTACGAATACTAAAGTAAACATGAGTATTACAAGGTAAGTCTTTTTTGTTATTCATAAAGGATAAGTCTTGCCTTCCATCCCACATAGACAAAACAGCTCTTCTATCATTTTTATATTCATTAAGTCTGTCTATAATTATTTCAAGTTGGTCATAGCCAAAGTGGTTTCGCCATCTATATCCATAAGCACCACTTAAAGTATGCCCATCATCGCTAAAATCCTCCATACGCTTATTAAAATACTCAACAAAATGTAAAGATTTGCTACCCCCCAACATCCAGAGTGATTCCATAAAATGAAACATAGGGTTTGCGTCCCTTTTTTCATAAAATATAACTCTTTCTTTTGGGCTATTATAAGTAATTGCGACGGGAGTAGGAAACTCTTTGGCTTTACCAACACGAGTATCTATTATTTCGCCTTTACTTTGTAAAGCTTCTTTAGCTAGGTATAAAGCTTCAGCTACATTACCGACCACAAAAGTTTCTACACCATACATACGTTTATACATTAGTCCCCCTTTCTTTGGAGCTTTTAAAGGCTTATCAGAGCCTTGAGTGTTGTGTTTGGTAGTAATACCACCAAACCTTAATTCAACTTGTCAGAAGGCAAATTGATAAAGTCGTAAATAGGCTTTACTGCTTCAGTGTAACTTTTACCACTACACGCTTTTTCAATAAAGGTATTTGTCATCGCATTGGGCTTCGGTAACTCGTACTTACCCATTCTGTCGGGTAACAACCCATTACGGATTGTGGTATTATCACAACCATTACAAGCACCGAAGTCCCTTTGTCCATGGTACAACTTTACTCTTGCCGAGTAAAAAGCTTCGTTGTTCCACAGTTCATCTATTGCATTATAGTCATTTACGTTTCCACACTTATAAATACCAGTCCAGTCATTACAACATAGAGCAACACTTCCGTCCCAGCGAACACTAATCTCTCTAAAAGGTTTTGCACATCTTTTGTTTTGGTGTTCATAGTTTAAAGGAAACGCTGATCCTGCATGGTTACTGACTTGAGCGTGTGTACCACTAGTCGCTATAGTAAGGTCAGCCCCAACTACAATTAACTTTTCTTTTGGTTTTCTACGTTTGTGTGGATTACCTTGTGGGTCTTGTGGATATTCAACAACTTGATAAGGTCCGTTATAATGTGATTTAATTTTATCAACTATTTTAATTCGTTCATAATTATCTAAAAACAATACATTAAGTCCTGCTTCCATAAGTTCGTTTACTTTCACACTTACATTACCGAGTAGCCCCCCACCGTTACTAGTCATCATAATAGATGCTTTAGGGAAGTACTTACGAGTAGTTTCAATAAACCCTACATACTCAGGGTGCATAGTCGGTTCACCGTGCATAGCAAACTCAAAACGAGGATTCCAATTACTGTTTTGAATACTCGTTAGAAGTTGTACTAACGTATTATGCGTCATAAACTTATATGCTTTAGAGTTTTTACCATGAGTCCAACTTGGACCGTCAGCACCATTATCTCTAATTTGTTGTATACCACAAAAAGAACAAGCGAGGTTACACCCCTCAACTAATTCAATTTGTACTGCGTTCGGGGCATCCTGCTTTGAAAGCTCTTTTCCATTGTACTCTGACATCATATCTCTTCTTCATTCCTTCCCAACCAGTTTTAGTTTCTTTTTCTACAACCTTAACAAAATCTGGGAATAACTCTGCTAGTCTGTGACTTGCTTTTTCTTGTAACTCGGGTGTTCTATAATTACTACAACCACCTTTTTGACCACTACCACCTCGTTGATCCCAAGTCCAGTCTACTATTACTGCATTTGGTTGACCTTTTGCAAATAAGGATAATGTCATGTAGTAGTCTTCCATAAGTTCTACATCAGTATACTTTATATTATATTTGTCAATATCCATAGGTCGTAAGCCATGGACTGCATTTATCCGCATACCATGTTTCAGTACATTGGGATAATGTTTATCATTCATTTGTCTAGGGCTAAGACCCACATGCTTATATTCATTAAGTAAACTAGCTATACGCTCAAACAAATAGAACATATCATCTTGTGTAGTTTTCCTGAGACTTGGACCATGACTACTAATTCTTTTGCCAAATATTAAATCATCATCTAGCATTATAATTTTTTCTATTCTATTTTCTATAGCGTGATCCATTATAAATTCCCGAACATTGTTTATGCCCGTCACGTCACCCCTTGACAATACGTTGCGTCCACGATGTATATGAGAAGATACCTCACTTTCGGGGCAAACTAAACAAGCATTTTGTCTACCCCAATCCCCTATACTTTGCCATGTTGTCTGTGTGGCTATTCTGCCTCTTGTTGGTATATATATTTTCATTGCACTTTCCCCTCTGGTATAGATTGTACTACTTCTTTAAATTTACTTCTTGGTTTACCTTGACCAAGCCTTACCCTTTCATATTTATCCCACTCACATAAGCTATGTTCAATACAACGCATATCTACATCATAAGGGTTTATTATATCCAAATCAATATATTTATCTTTTTCGGCTAAAATGTTTTGCATAAATTTATTAGCTCGTTCTTGCGAGTGCATCTTTTTAAGTGGATAACCATGTATCCTATTTATACCCCTCATTGCTCCTGGTCCGGCATTTGCCCAAGTAAAACGGTCTGTCGCCTTGTCCAATACAGATGTGTGATTGAGGTCGGAAACGACTTCGTAAGACATAAAGCCCCCTCCACCCCACCCTTTATAGGAAGACAACGCATGGTGTACGGCTTGTAACGAATTACTTTCCCTTGCCACCTCCGCGAGTGCGAGTTGCCTCTCGTATATCGGAACAAGGAAATCATATACAACTACCTCCGCTTTTGGTTTTTTTATACCTTGATTAGTTATAATATACGCTCCAGTGAATGTTTTAATACCATGTTTTAATCTATTTTGTATTAAGTTGACGGTAGCTTCAGGATCCCATTTTAACTGATCAGCGTCTACCCAACCATGCACTTCAGCAAACTCCATCGTTCCTACCATTCTAAATAAACAACAGTTAAAAATTATTTCACCAAAGGATCTATTGTGGTGCGGATCAGTCCAAGCTTTTCGCATGTAGACAGTAGTACGGTCGTTTTCCCTAAATGGATTTGTAAATTTGTATTCACGCAAAATAGGGTCAAGAGTCCATGGAGGACTGTCCCCCCTACGTCTAGCTTGATAAATAGCATGTCGCTCATTTATCCATTTGTAATAATTTTCTATCACTAGTTCCTCCTTTTGTTTTGTGCCTGATATGGTAGCCTTTTTCTTTATATTTTTTTGCTTCCTTAGATGAATAGGTTTCTTTAATTAATTTTCCGTGTGGAAATTTGTCATAAATATAGTATTTCTTCATTTAATATTGATACCTACTAAATGTTTAAAATTAGAAACAACAACATAATTTGATTTGTGCATAGGTACAACAGTATGAACAACTTGCTTTGCCTCTACATCACCACAACTTAAGCAAGTAGAATAACCTAACTCTACTCGCTTAGTTGTTATAGTTTCGCTACACTTTCTGCATTGCATGAGTATAGTCCCAAATAGCTTGTGAAAGAACTCTAAGGGAAGAACCTCTACCCATTTTGGAAGCAGACTCTGACTGTGCATCTTTTAAATTAAAAACTCCAACCAAAGCATCGGCAATAGAACTAGACAGTACACCTTCTACTGAATGTATAACCTCACCATTGTCACCATATATAGTACTTTTAGGTGAACTAGTATCTGATTTTATAGTTCTAGAATACTTCATTACAAAAGCTTCTGGCAAACCTAAGTCTGTAAAAGCACTCGGCTTAAATATAGTATGAGCATCACCCATAACTTCCCAATAATCTTTTTCGTTTGTTTTAGTTAAAGAATTAAATAACAATTCTACTGTTTCTGACATAACTTTCCTTTCTATAAAAGTTTATTTAATTAATAATAACAAGGGATTGGTAGAACACAATAATATTGTGCTCTACCTGATAAATTAAGCTTTAGCATATTCCAAAGCTTTTGTTAGAGCTTTACGTTTAGTCATCGCACTATTACCAAACCAAGCAGAAGTAAGTCTATTGTCTTGAGAACTTGACTTTTTCTGGTGGTCCATAACATATGTTAGACCATTAAGTGCTCCCCACCAAGTACCTTTAGCAGATTCCAACTTAGACCCAGGACTGGTTTCTATAGCCTCCCGAACTAATTCTGAAGTGTTAGAAAACTGCTCGTGTAAAAGTGGTTGGTCAAGACCGTCGTACTTACCCCTTTCAATAAGAAGTTTAGGCTGAAGCATTTCGGCAATGTAATTGTCAATTTGCTCTTGCTTGGCTTTCTTACTTGCAAGGAACTCCGATTGCTCTTGGAACGTTTTCATTTGCTCACCAGAGATACCCAAAGCTTGTTCGGCTGACTGCATTATTTCTTCATCAAACATTTGTAAATGTAAAATGCGAAACCTACCAGTCATACCCTCTTGATTAAGTGCCAGAGTTATCGTGTTGTTACAAACAACTCTGATAGGTGTGAACATAATAGTCATGGCTGAACCTACTTTGTGACTGTTAGCCATAAGTAAGTAACCCTCTATTTCATCACCTCCTGCTAATTTAAAACCTTTTTTAATTTTAGCAAGACCCCAAACACGTTCCCCATCAGATAAACTTCCTGCAGTATCCATTTCCATGTGTCCTGCTTCTGTAAACTTTTTGAAAAACGACATTGTTTCGTGGTTTTGGAAAGGTACAAAAGCCTCCCCACAATGTGACAGTACCCTATTGTCTGTGTCGCGAACAATAGCATAATGCTTTTCTGCTTTCAACATACTTGCTTCACCACGAGGGTCGTTTAAGTCCCAAGTATTTGGTTTGTCAGCAAAATAAAATGGACGTTTTGAAACAGTCCAGTCGAGTTGAGCGGCGACCAACATTTCTTCAGGTGTTAGCTTACCGTCTACTTTATTACCTAGCCCATGCCACGGAACTTGTCCTGCATATGCCATCGTTTCTACCATGTGTGCCATTAATTCCTCCTTACACTACATTATTGTTATCAGCTATATCAATAGTTGGGAGTGCTTCATACTCCTTAAAACTAATGTCTAGCCATAGTTGTTCGCCCTTACTTGTTGCAAAACAACAACGCATTTCTACATCATTGTGTGGCATTACCATTGTTATTGGATAACGTATAAGGTCGGTTGCATCCTCACCCTCAAAGCCAATGTCGGCTAGAGTGTTAGGAAACTTTTCAAGTGCTTTTGGTTTGAGTGTTCTGTTAGACTTACGCCTAATAGCCCTATTGTTTAGCTTGATAAGTAACTCTTTGTTTACATATAACTGCGACATAATAAACCTTTCTATATGTGGTTGCGTTATGTTTATATAATATAGGGGGACACAAACTAGTAAATCGTCAATTACTCATTTTGAGCATTTAGTTTGGTATTGAATAACCTTGAGAGTACATAGGTTGTATCAAGTGTAAGTTTTTTATAGCTCTTGTTAAGCCCACATAAAAAACACGAGCTTCGTCGTAATGTTCGTTTTCAAACTTTCGCCACATAGAGTAAGAACGCTTCATTGTATCTGTCAACATAAGAACATTGGTTGCTTGTGCTCCCTTAGAAGAATGAATGGTAGAGATTCTTATGCGAGGAATATCGGTTAATGATTCACCTTTACGAAGACATGCTTTAATATATCGTCGGTCAGACTCAGGTATCTTTCCTAACCCCTCATCCCAGGGACGATTATGTAGTAATCCATGGAAGTCTTGTAAATCTTGTAGACTATACAGTTCTCCATCCGTTGACTTAGGCATAGTCTTATGTCCATATTCTACTTGTTGTCCAAGTATCATTTGTTTGTAAACTGTCTTAACTTGCTCTGCTCGTAAACGTTCACCAGAACGTAGCTTTTCCCACAATCTAACAGCTTCTAAAATCCTACCATCAATAGAACTACTTCCATTGTAAATGTATAAATGACCACGCCTTCTGACCTCCTCTTCTAACTGTTTAGCCCCACGAGTTGTTCGGCTTAATAATAACCAATCTCCCTCAGATATATCTACCATCTCTGAGTGCCTATACCAATTGACAGTTCCTTCTTCAGCTCTTGGAAAAAACTCCTTCTTACGTCTACCTACTACAGTACTGATAACACTTTGACTTAACTTATGATGTAAAGAAGGTATCCTAAAGCTTTGATTTAAAATAGTAACATCGCCTTGTAAACCTATAAAGTAATCTACATCTGCTCCTGCATATCTAAAAATAGCTTGGTCATCATCTCCTGCCACATATATTTCTTTTGTGTTTTGTTGTAGTTGATGAACCATTTCCCATTGCAAAGGTGATAAATCTTGAGCTTCATCTATAAAAACGGCTTCTAACTTTGGAGACAACTTTCTTCTGCAATAATAATCCAACATATCTGTGTAGTCGTAAAGTTCATGTGTTTTTTTGTAAAGCTCCAATCCTCTATTTACATAATCAACTCTAGCCCAGTCTGTTCGTAAAGGAACAGTTGAAGCATTGTATACAGAACGTAGAGGTTGTTGCAGTATCCTAGACATATTAATAATCTCTAAAAACTTATCGCCATAACCGTAATCTTTAAAAGGACTGTCTGACATATCCGACTGACCATAAAAGTTTCCTATTTTTAACCAATCAGAAACTTCTTTATATCTGGTTTGTGTCATTATTTGAGTATGAGATATGCCTATCTGCATAAAAGCGAGACTATGTAATGTTCTAAAAAAAGGTAAGTCTTTCTTTACCAATTTAAATTTACTACATGCTCTATCTATAGCTTCTGTCGCCGCTCTTCTTGTAAAGGCAAAGTACCCTATCTTATCTGGAGATACTCCAGACTCAATATACTTTTCTACTAATGATAAGAGTTTAGTTGTTTTTCCAGTTCCAGGAGGTCCAACTACAATTTTCATTAAATTATATCTTCAGGATTAGGTAGTTCTGGTAAAGACATGGGCTCATTATCACTTTCAAAGTATTCTTGTGGTAAAGACCATACATGTGTTCCTTTGCCTTTAACTCGCCAAAACATCTTGTCAGCCTCTAAGTTTTGTAATCTTAAAGTAATCTTAGAAGAAGAGTAGTGGTTAAAGTCATTTACTGAAAGATGTTTCTTAATATCTTTCACTTGGAAATAAACTACTCCATCCATCCATACTGCGACACCTTGTAAAATATCATCACGTTCTACCCCTCTTGCCCTTTCACTACAAAAGGAGTGCAGTAAGTCTTCAAACTCTCCTTTTATAGTAGCATCAGGTGGAACTTCCACAATAGTTAGACTATCTAACAATAATTGTATTCTAGTCTGCCAAGCATTTTGACTCACAGTTCTAGGCAACTTATTTATTTGGGAAACACAATCTTTTTGAAAACGAGTTTGTGATATCAATCCGTCTGTACTTAATTCTAACCTTTGTCCATCCACATTTAGAAGCCAAATTGGAGGGTCACCATCTATTTTTGTAAGGGCAGACATATTGTTTTGAACACCATTTGGACCAACACCATGTTTTCTTGTGACGCAAACTTGCTTATTACAAAAAGGTTTTATGGGCTGATCTTCACATTTGTAAAAGTAATCTTTCCGTTGCAACTGTTTGATTACTGCTCCAACTTCAGCATGTGAAAGAGGAGGTTTTAAGTATTCTAAGTTGTACTTTTGTATCAAAGCTTCCCAATTATCAGCATCAAACATTCTTGAGTAAACACCTAAATTAAATAGAGCATTGTTTCGTGAGCCTTCGCCGAAACCCATGCTACATAAGTGTTGCAGACAAGGTGGACCATCGGGTAAATAACCATCTTGACTTGCATTTATTTTGTAATCTGCGAATTGTTGTTTAGTGATTTTGTATTGAGTAGCCTTTTTTACAAAATCCTTTGGCGTTAATATTTCTACTGTTTTTAAATCATATACAGAGCGAGTACTCATGTTTCCTTTGAAATATGGCATGTTCAAAGCGTTTCCAGTATCACCTCTTTCTACTAGTATTTCTGATTGTTTAGGGAATACTTCACCCTCAGCTTGACCTAAACCAGAGGCAATCTCTGCTAACTTTTTCTTTACTACAGAAGCTTTTATAGGTTCTTTAAAAAAGAAATATATATGAGCACCACCTGATTTACTTCTTGCCACCCATCCAATTATTTTTTCTTTACGTAATCTTTCTACCAAGTTTTTATGATCGACTTGATAGTTGTCAACATCTATAGCACCCCAAAAACAAGCATTATCATCCATTATTGGAATAATACCTAATCCTTGTTTACCACTTAAATGATCTTTCCATTGTTGAACTTCTGGTGGTTTCTTTATTATCTTATAAACACCATTCTTTTTTCCAGTACTGCTATCATCAAGATCAACAACACCATATGCTCTTTTGTTTCCCTCAAATAACTTGAAGAACTGTTCTGTTAATTCCATAATATCTCCCTAAAAATAAATGAAGTCCCGACCAATAAACTTAAAGGAGGGGTCGGGACTTCTAGCCTAATAATTCGCACAAATTATTAGGTGTTCTAAAAAGGAGTATCATCATCAGCCGTAGCTTGTGGCTTCGGTGGTTGTTTATCCGGAGAAATGTTTGATGGTGCCTCCGTAGTTGTTTCTTTTACATCAACCTCTCCAGCTTCTACTGACTTTGAGAAAGCAACAGCATTTTCAAACAGAGCTTTTTCATAAGCATTAGACAAATCAATTTGCCTTTCTTTGCTTATAACCCAACCTGACCATTTACCTTTATCGTTTTGTTCAGATACAGTTCCTAACCTATATACTTGCGACATCATTGGCAAAGTGTACGGACCATTTTTACCCATAGCTGTCATAGCATTCATTTGGGACAACCAACGTCTAGACTTTTTCAACTGAGTACTAGACATTGTAATTAAACACCTACTATAAGAATCCCCTTCCATTAGCATAACAAAGTGTTGAGCAGTATTAGTGAGTAGATTACCATTAGGTAACATTTCTTCATTAGTTATTTCGTTTCTTGAAGCCGTTGCTACTATTGGATCATCAGGTTGATAACTACCTACATAACCACCACCCTCTGTTCTTGGTCTCCACTCAACATAACGCCTATTATAGTAACAAGGTACGACTAACAAACCTTCTTTACCAGAAGTTACTGTATTAGAAACAGTATTGTATATCATGCCTCCTTTAGCACCGTTAACATAAGCACCGTCAGACTCATCTACTTGTGGGCTTTGTGCTCCAAGTATTCTTAGAAACGGTATGGACATATCTTGAGTGGTTGTTTCTGCAAAACCAAGCCCAGACATTTCTTCAAATGAAGCATTTACAAGTGCTCCTTCTTGTTTTTTGACTACTTCAGCCATTTACTTTCTCCTTATTTTAGTTTGTAAGCCCAAGAATACACCAAATATATCATGAGGTATATTTTCACCTTTTCCCGTTTGTTCTTTTACAAACGACTTTAGAGTTTGAGGTTCAACCCAAACTTTATTTGTATAAACAAAACCTCTTCCTGATAATTCTGCAGAAAAGTCTTTTGCTAAATTATCTTCGTTTCTACCAAATTGTGCAGTAACATGATTCTTTATCAAACTACCGTGACCGTTTGAAACTAACCAGTCGTGAGCCTCTGGTCTATTGGCTTCTGATATATGGGCTGAAACAAAGTCGGAAACCGTTATTTCATGACCATCTTCTGTCTTTAAAGTTTTTAGATTATATTCCTGCATAGCAGAGGGTAATAAGTCTGTTGATATTTCCCTTAGATTTTGTTCTGTTTCTTTTAACTCTGCCTTGAGTGATTTTACTCTATCCTCAAGCTCTAGTTGTTTTTTGCATAAAGAACTAACAGAACTTAGTCCCTTCTCACTTACTTTAGTGAGTTCGTTTGCAGTTGATTCGAAATCCATTCAAGCCTCCTTGTCATATATGTCAACTGTTATTGGATAGTATTCTTCGTCTTGCCTATCCCACTTTAGTATAGTTAATTTGCCTAAGTTATTAGACATGGCAACGGCACAAGAGATGCCAATTATAACAGGATCCCCTGATAATAATAAATAATCACTGTCGTTAAATTTACGCAATAAGCGATTTATCCTCCTAACCGTTGGCTGAGCGGATAAGGCTACTTGTTCCTTTGCAGGAATTAATATTTGCAAGTCACCATATTGGGAGGCTTTTGTAATATCCCTCCCAGGAACTTCTTGTGTTATAAAAACAGTCATACTTTCTCCTATGCCGTTGTTGTTAGAACTTAAGTACGCCCTAACAACTTTAGTTATATACTTTTATATATACTAGTAAAACTAAAGTTAGTCCAAATGATAAATCAGATATTTAAATATCAGATATCGATATATTTTCCGTCCCGCGAAAGATATCATAGCGACAACAAAAGGTTTAAGTTTTTAAAAAAGTTTGTATATAGTAAAGTCAGAAAGTAAGCACATGAAATATAAATTTAAATTAACCCCTTATGAGCATCAATTGACTGCTTTAAGGAAAGGCTGGAACTTACACGAGTTTGCATATTTTATGGATATGGGAACTGGTAAGTCTAAAGTTTTGATAGACAACTTTAGTGTGTTGTATGACAAAGGACACGTAACTGGAGTTTTGATTATAGCCCCAAAAGGTGTTTATAGAAACTGGTCTCGCAACGAGATACCAACCCATATGCCTGAACATGTTTTATCAGATATCTGTGTTTGGCAACCTAATCACACACAAAAGTTTTTGCATACTTGGAACAGTATGTTCACGCCCAACTATAACTTAAAAATATTCTTAATGAATATAGAAGCATTTAGTACAAGAAAAGGTGTTGAAGTAGCAGAAAAGTTTTTGTTAGGACACAGTTGTCTTATGGCTATAGATGAAAGTACAACCATAAAAAACAAGAACGCAAAACGTACTAAATCTCTTGTGAAGCTTGGGAAAATAGCCAAGTATCGTAGAATAATGACTGGTAGTCCTATAACAAAAAGCCCTATGGATTTGTATACACAATGTGAATTTTTAAACCCTGAGTTGCTAGGTCATAAAAGTTTTTTCAGCTTCCAGTATGAATATGCAATAATAAAAAGACGTAACTTAGGTTCATACAGTTTTAATCAAATAGTCGGTTACAAAAACTTAAAAGAATTAAATGGCTTGTTAGATAATTTTAGTTTTAGAATACGAAAACAAGATTGTTTAGATTTACCAGATAAAGTTTACACAAAACGAGTGGTAGAACTTTTACCTGAACAAGCAAAAATGTATTCTGACTTAAAAAAGATTGCACTCGGTATATGTGAAGAAGGAACAGTAACACCCACTACTATTTTGACACAATTACTTAGGTTACAACAAGTTTGTTCTGGACATGTAAAGCTAGATGATGGAACACTAAAAACTTTTCCTTCTGCTAAATTAACAGAAATAGAATCTGTTGTAGAAGAAATAGATGGCAAAGCTATTATTTGGGCTAACTTCACTCATGACATTCAAGGTGTAGAAAAACTATTACAAAAAATGTATGGAGATGATAGTGTTGTTTCTTATTATGGTGCAACTAGCGTTGACCAAAGAGATTATGCAGTAACAGCTTTTCAGGATCCTGAAAGCCCAGTTAGGTTTTTTGTAGGACAACCCAGAACGGGAGGTTATGGTTTAACCTTAACTCAAGCTTCAACCGTTATATATTACAGTAATAGCTACGATTTAGAAGTTAGGTTACAAAGTGAAGATAGAGCACATAGAATCGGACAAGTCAATAAAGTTACCTACATAGACATTATTGTTGAGAAAACAGTAGACGAAAAGGTACTACAAGCCCTTAGAAGTAAAATTGACATAGCAAGTGCCGTATTACAAGAAAATGTTGCAGATTGGATAGTTTAGCCAAAAAACGACTGCGTATAAGCTCGATACAGTCATTAGAGCAAAAGGGCTTGGTATGTTTGTACCCCCTAATTACTTCCCATTCTTGGTCATGTAGGCAGTAGTCCCCATATAAGTTCCTACTATTCCAGCTCCAGAAATATAGAAAAGATTGCTTAT
>TARA_R110000868_G_scaffold81856_8_pt1 | contig 22771 bp, 18 predicted proteins | sample TARA_R110000868 | Tara Oceans TARA_R110000868 (sample SAMEA4397489) | marine metagenome | biome: Polar Biome; feature: [SRF] surface water layer (ENVO:00010504); material: water (ENVO:00002006), including particulate matter (ENVO:01000060) such as... | depth 5 m | reverse complement strand
CCGCATCATTGATGGCCTTGAGACTAAGGTAGATACCCTAGATGACAAGCTCGTAGAGCAAATAGCTCACCTAGAAGAGCGGCTAGGCGGTAAGCTAGACGGACAGCATGGAATTTTAATAGCCCTGATAGACCGTGTGCGCTCTGTCGATAACGAGATAATACGTCAGGACGTACTGTTAAAGACGGTGTTAGGCGTACCCCAACTGCTACAGACTGACCGAATTGCTAAGGCAGATAGAGATGACCAGCGCAAAGATTAGTGCACTATTGGCGGCCGGGATCTCGATATCTGTTACCGCAGATACAATAACGCACAAGTTTAAATCACCTAGTTTTAACGGACAAAACACCTCGTCGCATTACTTAACGATTGAAAACCAAGAGTTTAATCGTAAAGCTGATATAAAAGCTGAGATTAAAGCGTACCAAGAAGAGCTGGAACGCGATGCGGAGAATACTACTTTAGCGCGGTTTATAAGAAATCTGGAATCGCGTATTTATGCAGAATTAAGCAGGCAGTTAGTAAACAATCTGTTTGGAGAGACCGCAAGCACGGGCGGGATAATAGAGTTAGAAGGTAATACTATTGAATATACTATTGACGGTGATTTTATTACTCTAACAATTACGGATGCAGATGGAAATGTTACGGAAATTACCCTTCCTGTTGGCGATTTTTACTTCTAGTTGTTCGATTGTTGACCAATTTAACGATACCTATGAGCAAAGGTTTGAGGCTAATGATGTAGTTAAGATAAGCAGTCTACAGTCCCTTGACTTATTAAACGTAAAACCCCCTTCTGTTAAACCTATAGTAGCTATATACCCGAACTCGTTTACAGATCAAACAGGTCAAAGAAAGAGCAACAGTTCCTTTGCTTTGTTCTCAACGGCGGTGACTCAACAACCTAGTGCATTACTTATCCGGGCTTTAAAACATGCTTCAAACGGTAAGTTTTTCCGCGTAGTAGAGCGAGTAGGGCTAGACAACCTCACTAAAGAAAGACAACTTATTCGGTCTGCTCGAGAGCAGATGCCCTCGGATAGTGAGAGTACCGGCGTACCACCACTGCTGTTTGCGGGTGTATTGCTAGAAGGTGCCGTGATAGCGTATGATACTAACTTGACTACTGGTGGTATGGGTGCTAGGTATTTAGGCATAGGTAAGAGCGCACAGTATCGTAAAGACAATATTACAATCTCATTGCGTATGGTCTCAGTAGCAACTGGCGAGATATTAATAGAAGTACTTAGCCAGAAAACCGTATTTAGTTACGGGCAATCTGAGGATATCTTTAGGTTTAGAGAGATGGGTACAGAGCTTGTTGAGGTAGAGTTAGGTAACTCTCGCAATGAGTCTACTACCATAGCTTTGATGAAAGCCGTGGAAGGTGCAGTTTTAGAACTAATTAATATTGGTTACGAACGGAGGTTTTGGTCTTATGAAAAAAATACATAGAAATTTATTAGTCATTGTCGGGATCGTAGCAAGTACGTTTATTTGGAGTGCTGATAACGAGATTTATATAGATCAATCTGGCGCAACCGCAAATATAGATATAGAGCAACTAGGTATATCTAACTTAATTGGAGGTTTAAGCTCTTCAGCAGGAAATTTAACGCCGCTAGACTTAGACGGCACTAGCATGACATTAGACATCAACATGATCGGAGCTACAAATAGGTTCTTTGGTGATATATGGGCGGACTCGTTTACAGGTAACTATAACTTCACAGGCTCTACCAACCTATTTACTATTCAAGTAGACCCTTCCAATACCTACGGCGCGGACTCAAGTAATCACCAAGTCAATGTGACCGGAGCCAGTAACACCTTTACTTTAAACCAAGGCACGTCAGCATTAGCGGCTACTTTAGATTTAGATTGGACTATACAAGGCTCTAACAACACGATTACCTCTAACATAAACATAGACGGGGCAACTAACTACGTTGACATAGATGGGTCTGATAACACGTTAACCTATGCAGGTACCGGTGTTACTGCGTCCGCAGGAGGTTACTTCTACCTTGACCAGACAGGGGGGTCCCGGACGTTTAATATACAACAACTGAGTACTCAAGATAATGATTGGCTTAAAATTGTTAGTGTGGGTTCCTCTGGTACTATTTGTGTCATTCAAAACGATCAAGGTTCAAGCCTCGGCTGTTGAAATAGGTGGCGTATCTGAAGTATCGGGTTCCGCTCAGATAAAAAGAGGTTCCTTGGATAACACCGCAGACCTCGCTTTTTCTATACAATCTAACGATGAAGCTGTCACCAGTAACGGTAGGATGGCTATTACCTTTCTAGATAACTCAACCGTAAAGCTGACAGAACACTCACAGCTAACGATTGATGAATATATCTACGATCCCGATCCTTCTAAATCAAAGATGGCGCTTACCTTTGGACTAGGTACGGCACGGTTTATTACAGGCAAGCTGGGGAAGATAGACAAACGCAACATAACCCTTAAAACGCCGACAGCCGATATTGCAATTCGAGGGACAGATTTTACCGCGACAGTGGATGAGCTAGGACGTAGCCTTATAATTCTTTTACCTGATCAATACGGGGTATCTAGTGGTGAAATAGAAGTTATTACTGCTATGGGAACAGTTTTACTGAACAAACCTTATGAAGCCACCACTGTTTCAGTGTACGAGTCTCCCCCATCTAAGCCGGTTATCTTGGATTTAACACTCGACTTTATCGACAACATGTTAATTGTCACACCCCCTAAAAAAGAAGTAGTCATATCAGAAGAAAGAACCGTTAAAATTGAAAACATACTAGACTTTAATGATTTAGACATTGATTATCTTGCCGAGGATTACCTTGCAGAAGATAACTTAGAGTTTACAGAGTTAGACATAAATTTCTTAGACGTTAATTACCTCGAGGATTTGTTAAACATCCTAGATGCACTAGGTATTGCAGAGGAAGAAGACAAACTAGCACAAGTCTCAGGCGTTACTGTTACAGGCACGGTGTTAGGTACAGATGGCGATACACAAATAACAACGCTAATTACAGGTCAGACTATTAGCTTAGTCCGCAGTGTCAGCGAGTACAGCCGCCTAGATTTAGACACTGCCGGTGGTTACACCGTAATACTAATACAAGATGGCGTCTCTAACGTCATCAAGATCAACGGTGGCGACTCTACAATCAGGATACTACAAGAAGGATGAAAAATTACTATTACTTTATTAGAAAAAAATATGGGTTTGGTTTAAAGCGTAAAGGCGTTTTTGTGGACATATACGTATGAAGAAGTTGATTATAGGCTCTGTCGCCGCGTTTTTGTTTACGGCCCTAATCTACCAACCCACGCTAGTTGAGATCATCAAGCTAAGAACGTTCGATGCTTTAGTACAAACAGAAGAGCCCACCGGCGCTACCGTGTTGTTAAACTTAACTGAGTCCGACATACAAAACGAGGGGGGATGGCCTTTCCCTAGAGAAAGACTAGCAGAAATACACGTAGATTTACTAAACGCCGGGGCTACTTCCGTTGCATGGGTTGCCGTCTTCAGTGAGCCCGATAGGTTTGGAGGTGACGGTATTTTTGCAAAAGTTTTGTCGTACCACCCTAGTGTTATCGCGATGTTTGAAACGGAGGGCTACAAAGAAATGCCTAAAACAGAAGGAACTGTAATTCTTGGTGAGGATGTTGGCGGCATAAACGCTACGGGCGTAACTCAAAACATTAAAGTACTTAGAGAGGTGGCGTTACAAGGTGTGGTTTCCGCACCGGTTGATGTTGATAACTTAGTCCGTAGAATGCCGCTATTAATGCGTAGTCCGGACGGATGGATGGCTAGTTTTGGCACTCAATTGTTAAAAGCTGTAACAGGTACTAATACCTACGTAATAAAAACCAATGCCAACGGAATAGAAGAGATCCGCGTAAAGCAATTAAACCCTATACCTACTGATACTTTTGGCAGAATCTGGGTAAATTGGATCGCGCCTCACGAAACATCTTTAGATAAAATGGATGTAGAGGGGAAGATGGTTATAGTAGGGACTACGGCTAAGGGCATTCTTCCGCAAGTTTCTACTCCCAAAGGGCTTTTATACCCTCATCAAATTCAAGCTTCTTTTGTTGAAACTATGCTTCACGCGTCAAACAAGTCTATGCCAAGGATACCTCAAGCCGCGCTTCTCTATGAGATGATTAACTTTGTCTTTGGGGTGTTGTTAGTGTATTTATTTATTAACTACCTCGGTGTGTACCTAGGGATTACTTTTTCGGCGTTAGCTATTGGAGGTATGGGCGTACTAGGGTACATGTTAATACAAAGAGGGCTTCTAATAGATGTAACGTGGACAGTAATTTCTCAGTTTGTAGTGGCATCGGCAACTTTTTACTTAAATTATAAAGAGCAGTACAAGCTCAGACAGCTAATTAAGAAACAATTTGAGCATTACTTAGATCCACGGCAAGTTAAAAGATTGCAAGAAAACCCCCAATTACTCAGGTTAGGGGGTGAAAAGCGTTACTGTACGTTCTTGTTTACGGACGTGCGCGGGTTCACGGCCCTTTCAGAGAGCGTAACGCCCGAAGAAGTAACCTATATTATGAATAAAGCTTTAACCGCACAGCAATCAGCCGTTGCTCAACATGGTGGATGCGTAGATAAATACATTGGAGACGCTATGATGGCGATCTTTGGAGCGCCGCTTGACTTAGAAAACCATGAAAACAAAGCCATAGAGTGCGCTAAACAGATAGAAACAAATATGGAAGCACTAAACATTGAGTTTGCAGAGCAGGGTTTACCCCCAATTAAAATAGGTATTGGAATAAATACCGGAGATGCTATCATTGGTAACATGGGATCGGAGCAACGCTTTGACTATACAGCCATAGGGGATGCTGTTAATATTGCGGCTAGACTTGAATCCGGAACTAAAGCGGCAGGAGTTGATATACTAATAGGTGAAAGCACTGCTCGAAACGCTTGCAGTGAGTTACATTTATTACCTCCAATTGAAGCTAAAGGCAAATCTGCAAAGCTACAAGTGTACACGATAAACCATGTATTTTAAAAAGTGAGATGAAATGCCCCTTACTAAACTGCAATTTAGACCCGGCGTTAATCGAGAAACTACTTCTTACACTAATGAGGGTGGGTGGTTTGATTGCGATAAAATTAGATTTCGGTTTGGAACGCCTGAAAAAATAGGCGGATGGGCAAAAAAATCGGGTCGATCTTACTTAGGTACCGCACGAGCTTTGCACCCTTTTGTAGCCCTAGACGGTACTCAATTCTTAGGCGTGGGTACACACTTAAAATATTACATAGATGAGGGTGGTGGTTTTAATGACATCACTCCTTTGCGTGTTTCTACCGCCGCGGGCGACGTTGTATTCTCCGCGACCAACGGCTCTTCAACCATTACAGCGACTGACTCCAATCACGGGGCTCTTGCCGGGGATTTTGTAACCTTTAGCGGCGCGGTGTCTCTTGGCGGAACCATTACAGCGGCTGTTTTAAATCAAGAATATGAGATCGTTACCGTTACCAGCGTTAACGCGTATACCTTTGTTGCTCGCACGGTCAGTACCATTGCCGCTAATACCGTTGACGGGGTTTTAGTCGATGTTCCGGTGGTGGCTAACAGTTCTGATTCAGGAAATGGCGGCGGAAGTATTATTGGGGCGTATCAAGTTAATATCGGGCTAGACACTACGGTGACGGGAACCGGTTGGGGCGCAGGTACATGGGGCCGTGACACGTGGGGTTCTAGTGCTAGTTTGCTTGTTTCGGGCTCTACTTTACGTATATGGACCCACGATAATCTAGGTGAAGACCTGTTAATTAACGTCCGGGATGCCGGAATATTTTACTGGGACAAGAGTGCGCGGTCCGCGCCTTTTCTACCGGCACAAGCTTTGTCCGACTTATCGACGGATGTTACGACCCCCACCATTGCTAAACAAGTCCTTGTATCCGATGTTGACAGACACACTATAGTGTTTGGATGCGATGCTCAAAATGACATTGGCGTACAAGATCCTTTGTTAATAAGGTTTTCGGATCAAGCTAACCCTTTGGTTTGGCAGTCTTTGGCTACCAACACGGCCGGTGACTTGAGATTGGGTTCCGGCTCTGAAATTATTATGGCCGTAGAAACAAAACAACAGATCATGGTGTGGACCGATTCCTCGCTACACGCTATGCAGTTTATTGGGCCTCCGTTTACTTTTGGTATTACGCAGGTTGCTGAGAACATAACTATTGCTAGTCCATTGTCCGCCGCCGCAGTAGATGACAACATCTATTGGATGGGTGTTGAAGATTTCTATATCTACAGTGGGCAGGTCCAAAAACTACCGTGTAGCGTTAGAAGTTACGTGTTTGATGATTTTAATAGTGCTCAAAGTGAGAAGGTGTGTGCTGGTGTAAACTCCAGTTTTTCTGAAATATGGTGGTTTTACCCGTCTGCCAGCAGTGCTGAAAACGATAAATATGTTGTTTTTAACTATCAAGAGCAGGTTTGGTATTATGGTGAGCTTAACCGCACGGCGTGGCTAGATAGGGGTATTACGTCTAACCCTGTCGGGGCCAGTACCGATAATTACTTGTACTTGCAGGAATCTGGTTTTGATGACGGTAGTACCTCTCCCGTATCTGCGGTAACCTCGTACATAGAAAGTAGTCAAATGGATATTGGTGACGGCGATCACTTTGTGTTCTTAAAGCGTTTAATACCCGACATTACCTTTTCAGACTCCACCGCAACGGCGCCTTCGGCTAATTTCACGTTAGAAGCTCGGAACTTTCCGGGAGAAAACTATACTAACTCGGACACTAATCCCGTAATAAGAAGTTCTACCGTACCTGTTGAGCAGTTTACTAACGTTGTAAACTTGCGGTTACGGGGAAGATCGTTTGCGTTGAAAGTGGAATCTGTAGATACCGGTGTTGGCTGGAGGTTAGGATCGCCTAGAGTGGATATGCAACAGGACGGGAGGCGTTAATGTCTAGGGGTTTAGTACAACCGCAGTTTCCCAATCCGCCAAAAGAGTACAATGAAACATATATGGCGGAAGTTGTACGCTCGTTTTCGGTACTATTGCAACAAATTAACAACCCCGGACCGTGGCGAGCAACTAATATTACGTTAACGAACTTGCAAACAGACGACCAAGGGCTAGAGTTAGGTTCACTGTTTCAACAAGACGGCGACGTTAAAATAACTATTCTGTATAAACCCCACCCTAGGGGTAATACAGCAACTGGAGCAGTAGGATCAGCTACTGTGGTAATTTCATGAGTGAAGATACGGTTTTTTGTAACAATTGTAGTTGTGTTTTTATACAGAACGCGGCTTTATCGTCTTATCAAACCGAGAAATGCCCGGATTGTGGCAACTCTTGGACGGGTGACGAAAAACGAAGTACAATGATTGAAGTTACAATGCCAACAGCTTTGTCAGGTGGAGCAGGATAATGGGTCAAACAGCATTAAAAGAAGAAGAACTTTTAGAAATTGAGGAAGTCCCTGAAGGTGGTATTGGTGACTTTGCAATGTCTGACGAAGAATTTTCGGTCTTAGAGAAAGAAGAGGCTGAAAGCCAAGTCGGAACTGAAGGTATTGGTAATGTCTTAGAGTTTACAGGCGTTTCTAAAAGAATGGCTTCTTTAGGCCGGTATGGCGATGACATGGTTGTCCACGTCGAAACCGGAGAACTTGTTGTACCTCGCCGTTTGATTGAACAAAGCCCCGAATTAAAAGAATCTATCTTTAAACATTTGCGTGAGCAGGGCATTACTGACCCTGAGCGTTATGTTGTGGGATCTAGTGAAAACAGCATTAACCCTGACACGGGTTTAATGGAGTTTGGTTTTTTCTCTAAACTGTTTAAAAGCGTTAAAAAAGTATTTAAGAAAGTTGGTAAGGCTCTGAAGAAAGTTGCCGGTATTGTATTGCCTATTGTTGGCACTATGATGTTTGGCCCTATCTGGGGTGCGGCTATTGGGTCGGGAATTGCCACATTAATTCAAGGTGGTGATCTAAAAGACGCCTTTAAGTCTGCACTCACGGGTGCGGCGTTAGGTGCCGTTAGTACGGGTATTAGTGGGGCTCTTACTAAAGGCAGTACCGCAATGGGTAATATTAGTTCTGCCGCTAAATTTAGCAACGTTACAAAAGGTTTTACTAACGTTGGTAACGCCCTTACAGGGGCCGGCGATGTTTTTGGTGCCGATGGCGCCATAAGCTTTGATAACATGAGAGCAGGGCCGCAAGGTGTTGAAGATGCTTTGTTAAGTGCGGCAGACGTTAACACAGCCGCTCTTGAAACGAGTGTTAACGCCGAGGCAATAGTCTCTGACACTGTTGGGGGCGCTGTCGACAACACGGGTGCGGTTATTGACCAGTTATCGGGTAAAGCGGCCCCCCCAAGTGCCTTTGAACAATCGATAGCTTCGCTTGAACAAACTCCACCTCCCGGCGCTGAATCAGGTTTCTTTGATAAAGTCGGTGACGTAATGAAACGTGGCGGTGATACTCAGGCCGTAGTTGACGCGGCTAAGAGAAAAGCCGGTGAAGACATGGCAACTTCGTTACTGAAGTCTCAGCTTCCCGCAGACGTACAGAAAGCCATGATAGAGAAGGCAATGGCAGGTGCCGGACCCGGCATGTTAACTAGATTTGGTCCAACTGCTCTTGCCGGAACCGCCTTAGCGGGTGCTACAGGCATGTTTGAAGTACCGCCTATGGAAGACCTTAATCTTGTTGATACAAACCCCGACGGCTCAATGGTCACCGGGTCGGACATCGTTGACAGAAACAAAGAAAAGTACATGCTTGCTGACTTAGGTTCTAATATCTACGACCCCTACAATGTTGGCCCCGCTGACGCAGTAGAAGCCGAAGAAGAAGAAATTGAAGAATCAGGTTACGGCTATGATCCTTTGAATCCCGATAGCGTATTCGATAGACCTTACGTCACAGCCGCTGATGGCGGAGCCATATTTCCTCGAAGAAACGGCGGCATAATGCCTGATGAGGGTGTTCCAGATGAAGATAGTGTACGCGCCATGCTCATGCCCGGTGAATTTGTAATGACAACCGACGCTGTAAAAGGCTTAGGTAACGGTAACGCTAAGAAAGGCATACAAAACATGTACGATGTGATGCGGAATTTAGAGCGTAGAGGGAGGGCAATGGCGTAATGGCTACTGAAACTACCCAAACGATTGTACGCGAAGCGCCCGATATTGAGGCTTATAAAATTGGCCTCCTTCAATCCGCTAAAAACCTAGCAAACCAAAGCGTTGGTATGAGAGTACCCGCAACGGATGCGCAGGGTAACCCCGTATTAGATGCGCAAGGTAACCCCACCTATGCACAAGAAACATACTTAGATGCGGACGGAGTCGAGCAATCCAGAGACGTTCGACAGCTACCTAGACAAGAAGTTGCAGGACAAGACGCTCTACAAACTAAAGCATATGACTTAGCTAAAGAAGGTGTTGGCTCGTTTAAGCCCTATGTTGAAGGCGCCGGGTACACCATGGGTGACTCTGTTGCGGCGCTAGGTGGAAGGTTTAACGAAGAAACGGGTCAGATGGAAGGCGGCGTAATGCAAGACGCCCAACCTTTCCAAACAGACGCCCAGAAGTTGATGGCAGGTGCCGCGACTGATTCTTCCGCTCAAGCTCTCGCAGGTCAGACCGGCATTGCAAACGCCATGAGCCGTGGTATAACTGATACGGGTAAAGGCCAAGCAGGGTTAGCGGAAGCGGCCCTCGGCGCACGGACCATTGCCAATCAAGGCATGACGGATCAGTTAGCGGCTTATGACGCTATACCCGGTCAAATTGCACCCGCTCAACAAGCAATGTCGCAATCTGGCGTTATGGCTCAAGATGTAGCTAAAGCTTCTAGGGAAGGCGCAACTAATGTTACGCAAGGGTTAGCAGAACAACTAGCTTCGGCTACTCAAGGTAGTCAGCAAGCGGCGGCAACAGGCGCTCAAGAAGTTTTAACTTCGGCTCGAGCGGCAGAAGGGCTTACAGACCTTGCGGCAGACCAATCTCGTCAACAAGCGGCTACCGCGCAACAAGGTTTAACTGACGCAACCACTGGTGGTTTAGGGGCCTATGCTGATGCCATGAAAGGCGTTAATCAAGTCTCTCAAGCGGCTCAAAGTATACAAGATCAAACTAGAGCAGGCAGTTTAAGTGCCGCCGACATTGCCGCCCAACAAACCCAACAAGCGGTTTCTGGCGCTAGGGGTATTACTCAAGATGCCGCCTCGAGCTTGCAGGCCGCCGGTCAAATGGGCGTAGACACCGCCCAACAGGGTATTTCTCAATTAGCAGGTACTACGGGCGCTTATGATCCGTCGTCCGCCGGCGCGTACATGAACGAGTACGAAGATGCCGCTGTACAACAAGCTTTAAAAGACGTTCAAAGAGCCGGTGATATTCAACAGCAGGGTAATCGTGCTAATGCCGTAGGTGCAGGCGCTTTTGGTGGTTCTCGTAGTGGAATCATGGAAACGGAAACTGCTCGTAATACGCTTGAGCAACAAGCGCGGACCGCGGCTCAGATGCGTCAACAAGGTTTTGAAAGCGCGGCTACACGTTCACAACAAGGTTTTGAACAACAACAAGCTAGAGCACAGCAAGCGGCAGGTCTTACAGGTTCTATGGGACAAGCCGGAGCCGGAACGGCCACTCAGGCGGCACAAGCGGCAGGACAACTTGGTTTATCTGCGGAGCAGTTAGCGGCACAATCTGCGCAACAACAAGGACAACTTGGTTTATCTGCGGAAGATTTGTCTTCTAAAGTTGGTATGCAGTCTCAAGGCTTGCAACAACAAGGTGCTCTTTCCGGCGGACAAATGGGTCTATCTGCAAATCAGCAAGCCGCCGCAAATGCCGCGCAGGCCGGACAGATGGGTATGTCTGCGGAACAAATGGCGCAACAAGGTGCTATACAAGCCGGACAACTGGGTGTTTCGGCAGGTCAGGCCGCAGGTCAAATGGGTCTATCTGCGCAAGCTCAAGCCGCGCAAAATGCTCAAGCGGTAGCTCAACAAGGCATGTCTACCGAACAATTAGCGGCGCAAACAGGTCTTAGTGCCGCACAGCTTACCGGTCAGATGGCAGGACAAGCCGGACAATTGGGATTATCGGGCGCTCAAACGCAAGCAGAAATCTCTAACCGTGCGGCTCAACAAGGTATTGGAGCGGAGCAGTTAGCCGGTCAACTTGCCGGTCAATATGGTCAGATGGGTCAAGGTCTTGCCGCTCAAGGTATTGGAGCCTCTCAAACAAGTGCTAATTTAGGTCTGCAAGGCGCTGAATTGTCGGGTAGAATGGGTGAAGGAATTGGTAATCTTGGCGCTCAATATGGTCAACTTGGCACACAAGTGGCCGCCGCTCAAGGTGATGCCGCGCTACGTCAAGCAAGTCTTGGTGCAGAGCAACAAAGGTTACAACAATCGGAACAAGGCTTCCTGTTTGATGTTGGTAAGACACAACAAGCTCAAACTCAAGCAGAAATGGAAGCAAAACGTGCGTCAGATACAGCACAGTTGTACGAACCTTATCAGCGAGTTGGTTTCCTCTCAGATATTTACAAAGGGGCTCCATCTTCGCAATCTTCAATTACAAGTTCCACGGCCCCGGGCGTTTCTTCAGCGCAATCTATGCTCGGGTTAGGTATTGCAGGTCTTTCTGCGGCAGGTGGCGCGTCTAAAGCGGGGTTATTCGGATGATGAACAGAAGTGTAATGGGTAGACAAATGTTTCAGGATGGCGGAATGGCTATGCCTGATCCGATGGCTGAAACCATGCCTATGGACCCTGCAATGGGCGGAAATCCGGACAACCCGAATAATTTAGATGAGAACACGGTCAACGAAGCTATGATGGCGGCGGCGCAAGACTTTGGTAACATCGACGATGCCGATGATTATGAAGGAATGATAAATTCTATTCGTGGTGATAAAGCTCCGATGGCCGAGAGAGTCAATGAATTAGCTGGTATGGTTGGATTAGAAGACGCGCAACAGACCCCAGAGTCTGTTGTTGCCCTACTACAGCCTGTTATGCTACTTAATAGTATGGACCAAGGTATTGGAAGCATTGCCGAAGGCGTTATGGATACTGAAATGTCAGGCGACATGACCGGGGGCATCATGTCCACGGTTAACATGGAACCCCCTATGGAACCGGAAATGGCGCAACCTATGCCTATGGACCCGGGAATGGGGATGCCTATGGGAATGGAGGCTGGTAACGAACCGCCTGTAAATTTTAGATTTGGCGGCCCGGTCGCCCGTATGCAGGATGGTGGTGACCCCGTAGAAGAGTCTAGGTTATCTCAATTGTTTGCAGAACAACAAGGCGTCTTAAACGACAATTTTGGCAGAGCGCCTGTAGATCCAATGGATTTAGAGCGTGAGCGTGAAATGAATCAAGCTCAAATGCTTTTTGACGTTGCCGGTACGGCCTTAGCTTTTGCTACGCCCGGTTCGACTCAAATGAGCCCTGCTCAACGATTAGCCGAAGCGGCTACCGAAACTCAATTGTTTGATAAAATAGGTGCTCGAGCACAAAATCAAATGGACTCGGAAAAAGCGGGCAAAGAAGCTCGCCGCACCGAAAAACGAGATCTTGATTTATTGGCGTTTAAAGGCGCTCAAGACCAATTAGACCGTGAGCTTTCTATTACTCCTACCAAATTATATGATTTTAAAGTAGTTGATGGGCAGTTAGTTAAAATTAACAACAAAACAGGCGGGACTAGTTTAGCGTTTAGTGGACCGGAAAAATTAAAATTTATGACTGTTGGTGACAACATTGTTACGGCAAGTGCTCGTACCGGTGAAGTTAAGGTGGCTTTCACAGACGATTCTCCGGATCGACGCATTATATCTAAAGGTCAACAACTTTTAGATGCGAGAACAGGTTCTGTAATTTATACCGCTCCTGAAAACGCGCAACTAGAAAAAGTTGGCGGGTTTTTGGTTGACGTTACTAACCGGACCCCTGACGGAAATGCTACTGTAATTTTTGAAGCTCCTGAGTACAAGGTAGAAGAGTTAAACGGGCAGTTAGTTCAGTACAAAATAGGTGACCCTGAATCGGCCGTAGCTATCTTTGGCGAAAAAGGTATTGATATTGATCCGGTGTACATGGTTCAAACTAACTCTGCTACCGGTGCTAAAAATACGTTTGACGCTACAACGCCTGCGGGAAAAGCTATTATAGCTAATGCCAATCAAGCTAATGCCGATGCGGGAACTACGGTAATTACTCTCGGTAAACTAGGCGTGGACAAAACCCCGTCAGCAACGGCGTTTAATCTTGGCAATAAGATTGTGTTAAGTTATGACGGTGGTAGAAGCTACATTAATACCCAAGGGGACAATGTTCCGATGCCTACCGAGGGAGCGGTTCCTGTAAGTGACACTATCGCCTCCGAAATCCAGAAAAAACAACGTATATATGCAAGAGCGGGTGAGGCGTTAACTCAGTTAAACGACGACGTCTCAACAGCAATGGGCGTTCCAGATGATCTGCGTTTAATTCTAAGAAACGCCGATGAAGCCGCCATGAACGGAACAGGCTTTGCGGCTAAGTTATTTACTATTGCCGATAAAACGATAGGTCAGTTCCCCGGAGTTACGGCATTTCAAGAAACTGAAGCGGATAAGCAATACTTACGCGCTATTACGCAAATGACTAAGAGTGCTTTAGTTCTTAACCGTAGGTTCCCCGTTGCAGAATTAAACAAGGTCGAACTTTTATACCCCAACGTAGATGATTTCTTTGTTAGTAGGGTGTCTGAAACGAACAAACTTCGTGAAATAAAACGAGTTGCTTTGGCACAAAAGAAACAAAATTTAACAAAGTTATCAGAAGGTGGTTTAAGTGATGAGATCATTAAAGACGTTCAAAGCAATAACCATCAAATTGATAGGCTTTTAGCTTATTTAGACCCGGTTGGTATTGCATCCGCTGATCAAGGTGGAGATGCGGACCAAAAAGAACAGGCTATGGCTACTTTACGGGCGAAGGTAAAAGGGTAAAACTTATGGCTGTTGTTGAAAATGTTAACCCCGAACAAGAGAAATTAGATGCGGAAATTTTACCGCCCTTTGAACCTATTCGTTTTTCAAAATCAGAGTTTGATGAATATATTGTTACCTTTCAAAATGACACGGGTGGTCCAACTCGTGCCATAGCTAAAACTTTAGCTAATGAAGTTTCAAAGAAAAGACCCGGATATGATTATGATTCTTTGCGGGGTGGAACTTCTACAATTTTAACTGGTACCGGGTTTGAAGACGGTATGACCGACGAAGAAGTTTTACAATTCTTAATTGCCGACGAAGATGGTAACCCTGTTGAGAACAAAGGGTTCTTTAGTGGTGTGTCGCGGACCGCGGTTCCGGCCTTAGCCGGATCCGGAGGTTTTGGAGCGGGTTTTAAAGCCGGTGTAGCGTTACAAGCCCCTATACCTCCCGCAGGACCGGTTGCTTTAATCGCAAAGGGCGTAATACCGTTTGCTACAGGTATTATTGGAGCCTTGACGGGTTACACCATTGGAGAAAGTGCTCAAGACGCAGTTATTGGAGACGAGAGCCCGATACTTCCCGATGACCGTGCTAAATACGAAGCCGGAAAAACCGTAATGGACGTTGCCGCGGGAGTTCTTAATCCCGCTATGATACCGAAAAAGGTGGTTTTAGGTAGCGCGGCATATTTAAAAAACTTAAACACCATGCGGGATTCTTTAAAAGCATCCCTTCCCGGGTACGGGTTTGACAAGTCGGTTACAGGTCTTAAAAAACAAGCCGGTAAAACAACAATTACCGGGGCACCTAAAGATCCAATGAGCTTTAGGTTTAACCAAGCGATTGAAAATTTCTTAGGTAAATCAGCAGATGAGTTTGCTACAAACAAGTTAGGTTCCATTTACCGAGAAGGTAAATTTGCGGTTGGTGCCGGAACAGGTGCTTTTGTGGCAGAAACAGCGGCTCCCGGCAGTGAAGGCGTTCGGTTTGCTAATGAGTTGCTTATGGGTTCGGGTGCATCCATTGCCGGCGCACCCTTCGAGATTTTATATAAAAACAAAGAGAACATAAAAGAAGCGGCAAAATCTACCGGACGAAAGTTGACTAAAAAAGGTCGACAACAAAACGCGGTTAACCGTATCGTTGAGATTTTAGACGCATCTGATGAAGATGTAGAATCACTGATTAAACAATTAGATACAAATAGTTTTTCAGACGTTCTTTTGGATGAGGCGGGTAACGCTATACCTCAAACAGCCGGAATGCAAACAGGTAGCCCCATACTTCTTGCAATTGAAGCTTCTTTATCTCAATTAGGCGGAGGATTAAGCGAGCAACGGGTTGCTGGATCGATAGCTAGTGTTAACGCGTTGCGGAGCGTAGTTGTAGCTTTAGCCAGAAGCGGAGATCAGCAACAATTACAAGTTGCCGCGGACATGGCGCAGGACATCTTTACGGCCGCCCAGACAAAACGGCTTACTGAAGCTACTGATTCCGTACTTGCCGCGTTTAGACAGGTCGCCGGGGATTCTCCCGAAAACAATATGCAACTTTCAGAACAATTATACAACGTCGTCCAACAACAAATGAAATTTGCTAGAGGACGAGAGAATAACCTGTGGAAATCGGTAGAAGACGCTAAAGTTCCCGTAGAAGAAATGATGGATTTTGACGGAAACTTAGACGTACCTAGCTTTATTGACGAGTGGGACAGCTTATTACCGGATACCCTTGAAGCAAAAGAACTTTATACAAAAGCACTGTTACCGCTTAATAAATTTGTTAACAGGAAAAAAACTGAATTTGGTTTGAGCGGAGAATTAGATGCGGACGGTAACCCTATAGGCGCTATTGAAGGGGCCACTTTGGGGACACGAGAATTAACTGATATGCGGTCGCTTTCTTTAAATCTTGCTAGAGAATTACGTGCCGCTGGCAATAATAATGCCGCAAGAATGGCAGATAATTTTGGTGAAAGTCTTCTGGACACTTTAGACAATATGCAAGGTTTGACAAAATCTGGAAATTTAATTGATACCGACTCTGCTTACAACATAGCCCGTTCTTTTTCTAGGTCTTTAAACGATACGTTTACTCGTGCGTTTGGTGGCGAAGCTTTGGCTAAAGGTAAAAAAGGTGGACAACGTATAGCTCCGGAATTATTGGCTCAAAGATTATTTCAAGGCGGTGCGGACCCAACTTATTTACGTGTGGCCGAAATTGCAGAAATAGGCAGTTTTGCCGTCGCATCCGGTTTAGAGGGCGCGGAAGATGCTGTAACAACACTTAAAGGTGTTACCTTATCCTTATTACGTAATGCCCGAGCGGAAAGTTTTGACCCTGAAACGGGCGCTATTAGTCCAACTGCTTTAAAAAACTGGATGTCTAAAAACGCAACAGTCTTAAAACGATTTGAAGGGTTAGAGGCAGATTTAAACAATGCTTTAAAAGCAGATTCAATGTTATCTGAAGCTTATATTGCAAATAAAGCAGAGGATGCCGGATTAAAAGGACAAGTTACCTTTGCTAATTTGTTGAGTGGTAATAGAGCAGGAGGTACAGAAAGTCCTACCACCGCGGTAGCCTTAGCTTTATCCCCGGCTCAAAAAACACCTATCAAACAACTTAACAATTTATTAGACGTTGCACAGTCTCCGGAAGATGAAATATTAAGAGGTGAAGCTCTTACAGGATTAAAATCTTCTATTTTAGAATGGGCTTTTACAAAGGGTGGCGGAACAAGTCGTACCTTTAAACCAAGTGTCTTGTATAAAACTTTGTTTGAAGAAATGCCTAAGTCTAAAGGCCGTGTTTCATTGTCAGATTGGATGGTAGAAAACAACGTTATTGGCGATGAGGAGCTAGGAAATTTAAAAAAGTATGTTGGAGAAATGTTGCGATATGAAGCCGCTCAAGCCGACGGTACGTTAGACGAGTTGGTAGAAAAGGCGGGACCTATTTTAGATATGTACTTAGCTATTACGGGTTCTGTTATAGGTACCAGTGCGCAACGAGCTTTAGGAATGGAAGGCGGCCCGGGTTCTTTGGTTGCGGCAGGTGCCGGTGCTAAAGCAATGCGTAAATTGTTTGAAGACATGCCCGAAAGTGCTAAAATTGATGTAATGACTGAAGTTATGCAAAACCCTAAGTTGTTAGCTAACTTGATGCGCGTTCCTAAAACAGACACCGAGAAAGGTCGTTTAGCGCGGTCAATCGGAGAGATATTTACAGAAATGGGCATGAAGCCTTTGATGAGGTCGATACCGTTAACGGCCAGTGATAATGAGGTTATAGTTGAAGAACAAGCTGAACCCGTTGCACCACCGGTTGCTCCAGTACAAAAACGGCCACCGCCACCACCCTTACAAGCACCACCAGTTGCACAACTTCAAGAGTCGATGCCACCTCCCACCCCGGCACCGGCTCCTGTTGCACCGCCCACGGCCCCGTCTTCGGGGCCTGTGGACCGGTCACGATTTGCCGCAATGTTTCCTAATGACATCGCGTCCGGGTTAATTAAACAGGGTATTGGAAGCATTCCCGCATAAAGGAACATTAGAAAAAACCTTAAAGAAAACTAAAAAATCTTAAAAGAAGCGCCTCAATGGACCCTATTTTAGAACATCATTACAACAACCTCGCGGAAAATAAAGCCGTTAGTAATGAAGACGGCTCTGTTTCTACGGTATATACCGCGCAAGTAGAGATTGACGGTAAGCCCACACTTATACCAACGGTTTGGGATGGTGAGATTATTTCAACCGAAGAAGCTACCGAAAAAGCGGTAAGTTCCGGTGTGGCGTGGCCTACGGCGGACACACATCCCGAATTACGTGAGTACGACAAGAAACTGCATAAGGACATGAAGCCTATGTCTCAAGACGAAGCTTTACAATTTCTTGAAGTATTTAAAGCCGGTAAAAGAGATATCCTTTAGGTTAACCAGCCTTTGGTGTTTTCCCCGAGAACCTGCCCCGCGAGGTCTATCTTGCCGCGCAACGCGGCTAAAATCTTTTCATCAATAGTCCCGGGAGATACCAAATCTATATAGGTAACGGCCTTCTTCTGCCCTATTCGGTGGGCACGGTCCTCGGACTGTAGTCTAATCTCTAAATCATAACTGTTACTAAAGTACACAACGGTGTTCGCGGCGGTCAGTGTTATGCCGTACCCGCCCGTTTTAGGCTGTCCGATAAAGAACCGAAGCTCCGAGTCAGGTTTCTGAAACTCTTCTACAATATTTTGACGCTCATCTTGCTCTGTAGCCCCATAATAAGTAGCCACTGAATTAGGCCCAAAACGCTCGCCTAACGCCTTTGCGATTTGGTTGATGTCATGGGTGTATGAAGCCCAGATAATCGCCTTACCCTGCAACTCGTCGGTTATTTCAAGTAGTTCATCCAAGCGTCTGCTTGGCAGTAGTTCTATCTCACCATCATCCGGTTGTAAGAACCCGCAACAGATTTGTTGTAAGCGCATAATTTGTGTCAGGACACTAGCCGTTGTAGCCAACTCTCCGCTTTCAAGCTTGGCTAACGCTAACTTTTGCATTTGGTTGTACACTCTAACCTGTTCGGGCGTCAGCGGAACATCCCGGCGAATGTATAACTTCTCCGGTAAGTCTAAGCAATCTACCTTTAGTACTCGGTTGCTAAACTTATCTAGGTTGATGTTAAGCTCATCTAACCTTCTATACCCTGTAATCTCTTGGAAGCTACGTTGGCCCATAACCCGGCGCTGTACAATGGAGTATCTGCTTTGGAAGGCAAAGTAGCTGTTAAACCCCAACGCTTTTGAGTTAAGAAACAAGCACTGGCTGTATAGATCCATAGGTGACTTAGTGATCGGGCTACCGGTAAGAATGCGCCTATACTTACTGATCTTGTTCATTGAAATAATGTTCTTGGTCCGCGCCGCCTTACGGTTTTTTATCGTAGTCGACTCGTCCACAATCACTAAATTGTTTGGGTTACTTTTAAGAAAGTCATACGCTATCATAGACGCCCGGGGTGTAGAGAACGCCTCGGTATTCATTACGAACACTTTTAAACATTCATCCGTGTTGCTTGTAAATTCTTTTAGTTCCGCTTGATATGTTTTAGAGGTACTAGGGGTCCAACGCAGTACATTGAGGTTTATCCGTTCAGGTACGTGGGTAGGTATCTCGCCTCGAATCCAGTTGTCATACACACCTTTAGGGGCTACCACTAAACAAGCGTTTATCTTCTTGTCTTCATACAACATGGACATTGTATCCAAGGCCACCTTTGTCTTTCCCGTCCCCATTTCCATAAGCAACGCATAAAAAGGCTTGTCCCAAGAGTCGGTTAAGGCTTGATTTTGGTGAGCGAAAGGTACGGTTTTAAACTTGAAATTATTTATTTTTATCATTTAGTTAAATTCCTCTTGACAGAAACCGAGTATAAGATAATATATGGCTTTGTCAAGACCCAACCGGTGTCTTTAATAACGAAGGAGAAAACACGATGAATGATATGTTAGAAATGATGGAACAAGATGTGCAGGATAATCTTGAAACATCTGTAGAAAAACTTGATCAGGAGGGCCTCAATTCTGTGGCCGGTCTTGCTCGAGCTATCCGTGGCAAGGAGGATATCATCTCTCATCTTGAGGAAGAACTCAAGGCAAACAAGAGAGAACTTCTGAAACTTACGGATGAAGATATGCCTGCGATGCTTGCAGAGATAGGTATATCAAAGTTTTCACTAGACGACGGTTCCGAAGTCATAGTGAAATCAACTTACGGGGCATCAATCCGAGTCGATAATCGTCCTCAAGCTTTTGAGTGGTTACGAAACCAAGGTTACGATGACATCATCAAGAACACCGTTGCGTGTCAATTTGGTCGTGGAGAAGACGATAAAGCGAGCGCGTTTGCATCTTTCGCAGAGAAAGAAGGTTTCTTTGCAGAACAAAAAACAGAGATACATCCGCAAACCCTGCGAGCGTTTGTTAAAGAACGCGTGGAAGCAGGGGAAGAGTTCCCAATGGAATTGTTTGGGGCATGGGTTGGTCAAAAAGCTACTATTAAGAAAGGAAAAATGTAATGTCAGATTCAAAAGCAGTAACAGAAGCTAAAAAGAAAGAACTATCTCTGGACGTAACTTCATTGTTTGAAGAGGACGCCGGGTTAGGCATGGACAACATGGGTCAAGAGGATTTAGCACTACCGTTCCTCAAAGTTCTGTCAGGTAATGACCCTGTGTTGGACGACATGGACAATGCACGTAAGGGTGACATATTGAACACCGTTACAAACGCATTGTACAAAGGCGGCGAAGGTATCAAGGTTATTCCTTGTGCATATCAGCGGCGCTTTATTCAGTGGTCACCCCGCGGTGAAGGGAGCTCGGCACCCATTGCAATCTACGATCCCACCCAAGAGCGCCCGAAGACAGAGCGTTCGACAGAAGATAACAAAGAGTATGTTATCGGTGGCACTGGAGATTACATCGAAGAGACGCATCAGCACTTTGTTGTTGTGTTAAACGAAGACGGGTCGGCTGAAACCGCGTTGATCGCTATGAAATCAACTCAGCTTAAAAAGTCACGCAAGTGGAATTCGATGATGCAGTCGGTACAGATGCAAGGGAAGAATGGTCCCTTCAATCCACCCCGTTTTAGTCACATCTATCTTCTAAAGACACTGAAGGAAGAGAATAGTAAAGGTAGTTGGCATGGTTGGGAGATGAGCCGTGTTAGCCCCGTATCTGATAAGGGTACTTACGTCCGTTGTAAAGAGTTCGCTGAAAGCATCACCGCCGGTGATGTAGTCGTCAAGCATGGCGAAGACACTGCGAACACCGGAGATCGGTCAGCATTTTAGACCGTTTGTAAGTTGAGGGGCGACAGAAGTCGCCCTTTTTTACCAGTTTAAGATATGAAGGCATAATATGATTGTTATTGAAAAATTTATGACCATCTTCGATGGACTGCAAGAAGCCTATGGTACCTTCAAGATAGAAAATACCGGAGCAAACGGTAAGACCAAAGGTAAGGCTAGATTAGTACGCGAACCACGCACCATGCTTTTGTGGGAGAACCATTTAAAGGGCAGAAACGGGATTGGGATTATCCCTATCAACGAAGACAACAACTCGAAATGGGGTTGTATTGATGTCGACCAATATCCACTAGACCACAAACTTCTAGTAGAAAAAATCAGAAAGCTAGAGTTACCTCTAGTTGTGTGCCGATCTAAGTCAGGCGGGGCGCATTGTTTTCTATTCACCACCGATTGGGTAGAAGCTAAAGACATGCAGAAGGCTTTACAGTGCATGAGCGCCGCACTAGGCTACGGCGAGAGTGAAATATTTCCTAAACAAATCAAGCTACACCTCGACCGAGGTGATGTTGGTAACTTTTTAAACCTACCTTACTTCAATGCCGAAGAGGGCTTACGATATGCTATTAAAGATGATGGCACTTCCGGAACCATTGAGGAATTCTTCGAGCTACATGCAAAGTACGCACAGACTTTAGAACAAGTAAAAGCATTACAGGTCATGGCTGAGAAGGGTAAGACCTCTCTTATGGCTGACGGCCCACCGTGCTTACAGATACTGTGTGGCAATAAGATATCTGAAGGCGGTCGTAACAACGGGCTGTTCAACATCGGTGTCTATCTGCGTAAGGCGTACCCAGACTCTTGGGAGCTAGAGGTTCTGAACTACAACATGCAATACCTTGTACCCCCGTTGCCGCTTAACGAGGTCAATCTGGTTGCAAAACAGTTGCACCGGAAGGAGTATGCCTACAAGTGTAATGATGCACCGATCAATTCTTACTGTAACAAAGAGCTCTGCCGAACCCGAAAGTTTGGTGTGGGCGCGGCGATACAGGGCGCATCCATTGCCAACCTTCGCAAGTATGACTCTACCCCGCCGGTCTGGTTTATGGACGTAAACGGTGAGCCTTTGGAGTTAGACACTGAAGGTCTGATGAGTCAGCCTGTATTCCAGAAGGCTTGCATGGAACAGTTAAACTTCATGCCACGGTCTGTCCAGAAGCAAACGTGGGAAAGTCGTATCAGTACGTTGCTCACGGACATGAAAGAAAACGAGTCCGCCATCATAGAAGTGGCAGTCGATGCCAGTACCGCGGGTCAATTTTATGACTACCTTGAAGAGTTTTGCAGGTTTTTACAGCAAGCGCAGGATAAGGAAGAAATCTTGCTCCGCCGCCCATGGACGGATGAGGAGACTAATCTTACTTACTTCAGGTTACGTGATTTTGAGAGTTATCTTACCAAGAACAAATGGTTTGCTTACAAGAGCCATAAGATCGCCCAACGACTGCGTGACATAAACGGTGAAAGCATCGTGTTAAAGATTAAAGGAAGAGCCATTCGAGTTTGGTCTGTTCCGGCATTTGCTTCAGCCGACATCGATATCACTACACCTAACTTTGGTACACAGAACGAGGTTCCGTTTTAATGAAAGGCTTTCCAGAAAGAAATTCAGAAATATATAGATTGCGTGTCCAAGAAAAGATGACGTTGGCCGCGATAGGATTAAAGTATGGGCTCACACGTGAGCGCATCCGGCAGATCGTCAAAAAGATTAAAGACAGTGTTTAGAATATTCGGTCCTCCCGGGACGGGTAAGACCACTACCTTGTTGAACATGGTAGACAAAGCGTTGGAGTCCGGGACACAGCCTGTGGATATTGCATTCCTAGCGTTTACAAAG
>TARA_R110000868_G_scaffold29889_9_pt1 | contig 22776 bp, 23 predicted proteins | sample TARA_R110000868 | Tara Oceans TARA_R110000868 (sample SAMEA4397489) | marine metagenome | biome: Polar Biome; feature: [SRF] surface water layer (ENVO:00010504); material: water (ENVO:00002006), including particulate matter (ENVO:01000060) such as... | depth 5 m | reverse complement strand
AGCTCGATCATCGCCAGACAGGCGCGCGCCGCTGCGCCGCCGCGGTCGTGCTGATCCCGGCTTGCACGGGCCAGCGCCTGGTCGCCGGTCTCGGTCGTCAGTACCCCGTAGCCGAGCGCGATGCCGTATTTCAGCACCAGATCGTTCAGCCCGCGGGCGCTTTCTTCGCAAACATAATCGTAGTGAGACGTCTCGCCCCGGATCACGCAGCCAAGGGCGATATAACCGTCAAAACGCTTTCGGTCCGACGGATATTTATAGGACTCGATCGCCATGCGAATAGCACCCGGCAATTCGAACGATCCCGGAACCTCGAACGTTTCATAGGTCGCACCGACGGCATCGAGCTCGATCAGCACGCTCTCCATCATCCGGCCGGCGATTTCCTTATAATACGGCGATTCAACGATCATAATGTGGGGGGCATCGGACACGGTCTGTTACTCCCCCGCTTTTTCGATGGGACGGTGCCCGACAACCGTCAGGCCGAAGCCCTCCAGCCCCTTGATCGCACGCGACCGGTTGGTCAGGAGGACCATTTCCTTCACGCCGAGATCGGCGAGAATTTGCGCGCCGACGCCGAAATCGCGCAGCGCCGGCGGCGCGATTTCGCGCCCCTCTTCATTGGACACCGAAACTTCGGACGACGCGGAAACCGGATCCGCCGGCATGCGGTGACGCGCACGCACCTGGTTGGAAAGCTTCTCCGCCCACGGTTCGCGGATAATCACCACAATCCCCCGGCCTTCCTTGCCGACCGTCCTTAAGGCGCCTTCTAGTTCGTATTCCCGCTGGCTTGTCGTATCGTGGATCATATCGTCGAGAATATTGACCGCATGCATCCGCACCAGAACCGGATCATCGCCCGAAATATCGCCTTTGACGAGCGCCAGGTGTTCGGCCCCCGAAACGCGGTTGCGATACACGATCAGTTTGAAATCGCCGCCGTTTTCGCGGGAAATGCGCGTCGTGATGGACCGTTCCACGATCGAATCGTTGCGCAGCCGGTATGCGATCAGGTCGGCGATCGTCGCGACCTTGAGACCGTGGAACTGGGCGAACTTCACCAGGTCCGGCAGCCGCGCCATCGTGCCGTCCTCGTTCATGATTTCGCAGATCACGCCCGACGGGTTCAGTCCGGCAAGGCGGGCCAGATCGACGGCCGCCTCGGTATGCCCGGTGCGCACCAGCGTTCCGCCGTCCTGGGCGCGAAGCGGGAAAATGTGGCCGGGCGTCACGATCTCGTCGCGGCCATGCGCCGGATCGATTGCAACGGCGACCGTCCGCGCGCGGTCGGACGCCGAAATTCCCGTCGTCACCCCCTCGCGGGCCTCAATCGACGTCGTGAAGGCGGTTTCGAACTGGGACCGGTTGTCGCTCGACATCAGCGACAGGCCGAGCTGGTCGACCCGTTCGCCGGTCATGGCGAGGCAGATCAGGCCACGCCCGAACTTGGCCATGAAGTTGATCGCATCCGGCGTCGCCATCTGCGCGGCGACGATCAGATCGCCTTCGTTTTCACGGTCTTCGTCATCGACAACGACAACCATCCTGCCGTTCCGAATGTCTTCGATGACCTCGGCAATCGGCGAGAGAAACGCCGTCAGGTCTTCCTGCACAGCGTCGGCGACGGCTTCCTTGCCAATGACTGTAAACTTCTTGTCGGCCAATTAATCAGTCCTTTCCGAGAATACGCGCAACGTAGCGCGCAATTGTATCTATTTCCATGTTGATCCGGTCGCCGACTTTTCGACCGCCGAATGTCGTCGCGCCCTGGGTGTGGCTGATGATGTTCACGCCGAACCGGTTGCCCCGGACTTCGTTCACCGTCAGCGAGACGCCGTCGAGCGAAACCGAGCCCTTCGGCGCGATATATTTTGCAAAGGCTTCCGGCGCTTCGAAGGTGAAGCGCATGCTGTCGCCTTCGGGGCTCATCTCGACGATCGTCGCAACCGCATCCACATGACCCGAAACGATATGCCCGCCCAGTTCGTCGCCGATCCGCATCGCGCGTTCCAGGTTCACCGGAGTCCCGACGACCCAGTCGCCGACGCCGGTTTTATCCAGCGTTTCCGCGGATGCCTCGACGGCGAACCAGCCCTGTCCTTTTTCGACGACGGTCAGGCAGGGGCCGGAGCAGGCAATGGACGCACCGATTTCAACATCGTCCATATCGTAGGACGTCTCGATTTCGATACGGGTATCCCCCGCTTTTTCAATCTTCCGGACTTTCCCGAGATCGGTGACAATGCCTGTAAACATGAAATTCCTTCAACGCTCGCATAGATAGGTTTCGACGATATCGCTGCCTGCCGGGCGCGAGGAAACTTTGACGAAGTTCGGGGCCCCGTCAAGCTCTCCCACACCGAAAGCCGCGATGGCCGGCACCCCGTCGCCACCGATCACTTTCGGCGCGCGAAACCACACCAAGCGGTCGACCAGTCCGGCCCGAAACAGACCCGCAATGATGCGGCCGCCGCCTTCGACCATCAGCCGCGTGATACCGGCTTCGCCCAGCGCCGAAAGTGCCGCGCCAAGGTCGAGATTTCCCTGCCCGTCCGGCGGAACGTCAATCAACCGGACCCCGGCATCTTCGAAAGCCCTGCGCCGTGCCGCATCGCCATCCGCCCTGGTGAGAAGCCAGGTCGGCGTTGCCCCGGCTGTCGCAACCAGAGCATGGGTCAGCGGCAGGTCACTACGCCCGTCGACTACGACCCGGACCGGCGATTCCGCTTCCAGTCCAGGCAGGCGGCAGGTCAGCGACGGGTCGTCGACAATCGCCGTCCGGGCGCCGACGAGAATGGCATCGTGCCGCGCCCGCATGCCATGGCCCAGGGCCCTGGACAGCGGGCCGGTGATCCATTCGCTGTCGCCTGATGCCGTCGCGATGCGTCCGTCCAGGGTAGTCGCCGTCTTGACCGTAACCATAGGCCGGCCCTGCCGAACCCGTGTCAGGAAACCCGCCGCAACGGTCTCCGCCGCCGCCGGACAAATTCCTTCGGCGACCTCGATCCCCGCCTCCGCGAGCATCGATATGCCGCCGCCGTCGACCCGCGGATCCGGATCGCGCACGCCAATCACCACCCGCGCAATGCCGGCCTCGATCAGCGCCCGTGCGCAGGGCGGCGTCTGGCCCTGATGGGCACAGGGTTCAAGGGTCACATAGGCTGTCGCGCCCCTGGCAGCCTCTCCGGCGCGCCGGAGCGCTTCGGTTTCCGCGTGGGGGCGCCCTCCCGGCTGGGTCCAGCCCCGACCGACGACAGCGTCATCCCGGACGACGACACAGCCGACCGACGGATTGGGCCAAACATTCCCGTGACCGCGACGGGCAAGCCCGATTGCGATCCGCATGAAATGTTCGTCAGTCAACCTCGTCGTCGTCCTCAACGTTGAGGCTTTCGACAAAATTCTCGAAATCCTGGGCCTCCCGGAAGTTCCTGTAAACGGACGCAAACCGGATATAGGCGACCTGGTCGAGCTGCGACAGGGCGTCCATCACCAGTTCTCCGACCTGATCCGAGGTTACTTCGGTATTGCCCGAACTTTCTATACGCCGAATGATTCCGGTTATCGCCCGTTCCACGCGTTCCGGTTCGACCGAACGCTTGCGAAGCGCAATGCTCATCGACCGGGACAGCTTGTCGCGGTCCAACGGCTCCCGCCGGCCGCCGGATTTCAACACGGTCAGTTCGCGAAGCTGCACCCGCTCGAACGTCGTGAACCTGGCGCCGCAGGACGTACAGGACCGCCGCCGCCGGATAGCCGTGTTGTCTTCGGTCGGTCGCGAATCCTTCACCTGGGTATCGTCGGACCCGCAAAATGGACATTTCATAACCGTTCTCCCCCGTCCGTCAGTACCCCGGATAAATGGGGAAGCGCGCGCATAACGCGCCGACACGTTCCCGGATTTCCGCCTCGACCGATGTATTGTCGTTCGTGCCCGAAGCAAGACCGTCCAGCACTTCGACGATCATCTCGCCGACCTGGCGGAACTCGGCCGGGCCGAACCCGCGGGTCGTCGCTGCCGGAGAGCCCAGCCGCACGCCCGACGTAATCGTCGGCTTTTCGGGATCGAACGGGATTCCGTTCTTGTTGCAGGTCATGCCTGCCGCTTCGAGGCTCGCCTCGGCGACTTTACCGGTCAGCCCCTTTGGCCGCAGGTCGACAAGCATCAGGTGCGTGTCCGTACCGCCCGAGACGATGTCGAGGCCGCCTTCGACGAGCGTCGCCGCAAGCGTCTGCGCATTTTCGACAACGGCCGCCGAATACGCCCTGAATTCCGGGCGCAGGGCTTCGCCGAACGCGACGGCTTTCGCCGCGATGACATGCATCAGCGGCCCGCCCTGCGTTCCGGGGAAAATCGCCGAATTCACTTTCTTCGCGATAGCCTCGTCATTGGTCAGGATCATGCCGCCCCGCGGGCCGCGCAGCGTCTTGTGGGTCGTCGTCGTCGCGATATGCGCATGGGGAAACGGGCTCGGATGGGCGCCGCCGGCGACGAGGCCGGCGAAATGCGCCATATCGACCATCAGCAGCGCGCCGACTGAATCGGCGATCGCCCGGAATCTCTTGAAATCGATCACGCGGGGATAGGCGGATCCCCCGGCGACGATAATCTTGGGCTTGTGCTCCGCGGCAAGACGTTCGACCTCGTCGAAGTCTATCTGCGCATCTTCCTTGCGGACGCCGTACTGAACCGCGTGCAGCCACTTGCCGGACAGGTTGGGGGCCGCGCCATGGGTGAGATGCCCGCCGGCGGCGAGCGAAAGCCCGAGGATCGTATCGCCCGGCTTGAGCAGGGCAAAATAAACGGCGCCGTTGGCCTGCGCGCCGGAATGCGGCTGCACGTTGGCGAACCCGCAGCCGAACAGTTCCTTTGCACGATCGATTGCCAGTTGCTCCGCGACATCCACGAATTCGCAACCGCCGTAATAGCGCCGCCCCGGATAGCCTTCGGCATATTTGTTCGTCAGCACGGATCCCGACGCTTCGAGAACCGCGCGCGACACGATGTTTTCGGACGCAATAAGCTCGATCTGATCCTGCTGCCGGGAAAGTTCGCCCCGGACCGCTTCGTTCAGCGCCGGGTCGGATTCTGCAAGAGAGGTATTGAAAAACCCGCCATGGGAATTTGTCGCCGCATCTACCGTGGACATCTTGTCGCCTTTTCTCCTGTGTTAAACTCCGGCGTATTCGCCGATCAACCCAATTTTCCTACGCGGCGCGCATGCCGTCCGCCCTCGAACTCGGTTTCCAGAAAAACCCGGACCACCCTGCGCGCCAGTTCGGCATCCGTTTTACGGCCGCCGAGGCACAATACATTCGCGTCGTTGTGCTGACGCGCCAGCATCGCCATCTCTTCGTCGCAACACAGCGCCGCCCGAATGCCGGGGTGGCGATTTGCCGCGATGGAAATACCGATACCTGTGCCGCAAATCAAAACACCCCGTGTCACCGTCTCATTGCGGATCTCGTTTACCAGCTTTTCTGCGAAATCCGGATAATCCACGGAATCCTCGTTATCCGTGCCGAGATCGAGCACGTCGAGCCCAACCGCCCGGATTTCATCCGAAACGGGGCGTTTCAATACAAAACCGCCGTGATCGACGGCAATACCGATCAATTCTTTGGACATTGGACTTTAGCGCTCCCGATACCGACGGCGTCCATACCATATCTCGTTCAACCAGACCAGTGTGCCACTAGGTTTGGGCGGCAAATTCCGGCCTGTATCCAAACAGGAACCGGCATACAACTGCACTCAATTGACGGTAAACGGACTTGACTTGACTTAAGTATTTTCCAGAAAACGAAAATCATTCCAAGTTAACCTGCATTTAACTGGAAACAATACTGATAAAATTTATAGCATTGTTCACATTTGACAATTACGATGTTTCATGCAATTAGGACCGACAAACAAATTCCATTAATTAACGGGCGATATGGCAGAAGAAGAAAAAACCCCATCCGAAAACAGAGAAATGTTGCAAATGGCAGTCGATATCGTTTCGGCTTATGTTGGTAACAACTCGATCCCAACGACGCAGGTTCCGGACGTGATAAGTACTGTTTTCGCCTCTTTGAACGCGCTTGCCGAGACCGGTATCAGCGCGGCGGAAACGCTTCGCCCGGCGGTTCCCGTTCGGCGATCGATCACCCCCGACTATCTGATCTGCCTGGAAGACGGCAAAAAGTTAAAGATGCTGAAGCGCCATCTTCGCGCCGTTTACGGACTTTCGCCTGAAGAATATCGCACAAAATGGGGTCTGCCGGCGGACTACCCGATGGTCGCGCCGAACTATGCGAAACAACGCTCGAACTTTGCCAAACAGATCGGACTGGGACGCAAAAAAGGCGAAAAGGTCGGCAGCCGGAAAAACCAGAGCTGACCTTTCCGAAATTCTCGATCCATTAGAAAAATGCCCGGCCTGTTTGGCCGGGCATTTTCATTTCCAGTATTATAAACCGCTTATTTGCAGCTTATTTGTAATAGTCGTATTTTCCGTTCTTCCATTCGTAAAAGACATAACCGGGCGCCGAAACGTCGCCCTTGCCGTCGAATCCGATCTTGCCGAGAACGGTGTCGAACTGCGCCGATTTCAGCTTCTCGATAACCTTGGGCGTGTCGGTCGACCCTGCGGCGACAACCGCCGCCACCCAGGCCTGAATGGCGCCATAGGTATACAGCGTATAGCCTTCCGGCGTGTACCCGGTCGACTTGAACGCCTCGACGAGCTTTGCATTTCCCGGCATTTTGGCAGGATCCGGGCTGAAGGTCATCAGCGTCCCCTCGCCTGCGGGGCCCGTAATCGACCAGTACTCGTCCGTCACGAGAGCATCGCCGGAAACCAGGACCGTCTTCATGCCCTGCTGGCGCATCTGGCGAACGATCAACCCCGCTTCGGTGTGATACCCGCCGACATAGAGGACATCGACGGCGTTTTGCTTCAGCTTTGAAACCAGGGCGGAGTAATCTTTTTCGCCCGCGGTATAGGCTTCATAGAGTTTTTCCGATTTCCCCAGCGAATTGAGCGTTTTCTTCGTCTCGTCGGCAAGGCCTTTCCCATACGCCGTCTTGTCGTGAATGATCGCGATATTGCTGGCGCCGAATTTCTCTTTCAGAAACGTGCCGGCAACCAGCCCCTGCTGGTCGTCACGGCCGCATACGCGGAACACGTTCGGCAATTTGCGTTCTGTCAGCGCCGGGTTCGTGGACGCCGGCGATATCTGCAGGACGCCTTCTTCGGCATAGACATCGGACGCCGGTATCGAAGATCCGGAGCAAAAATGCCCGGCGACGAAAACAACGCCCTTGGCCGCCAGCGAGTTCGCCACGGCAACCGCCTGTTTCGGATCGCAGGCGTCGTCGCCGATTTCGAGGACCAGCTTCTTGCCCATCACCCCGCCGGCGGCATTGATGTCCTTTACCGCCATTTCCGCGCCGCGGCGCATCTGTTCGCCAAACGATGCGTACTGGCCGGTCATCGGCCCCGCGGTCGCGATGCTTATCTGCGCATGTGCAGCCGAACTCGCGGCCAGCAACGCGGCGCCCGCGATCAGTCCCGCATTCAGAAATCTCATGTCGACTTCTCCCTTGTGTCGGTTGAAACAGTGGTTTCCGCTGAAAACCCTGTCGGAACTCTACCAATCCACGGCATATCGGCAAGACCAATCATGAACCGGTCCCCCGCGCCCGCCACCCAAACGGGCCGGCACGTTCGTAGAGCCACGGGTACTGGGCCGTCATGCGGCGCGCCAGCGTGAACCGGAAGGCCAGCAGGGCAATCGTGAATATGGCGGCTGTATCGATCAGATAGCCGCTGAGCAGCAGCAGTTCCCCCTGGAACAGCGCCCAGGTGAGGAACCGGTCGGCACAGCCGAGCAACAGGCTGTAGAAAAACACCTGCCAGACCGGCCGCCACGTCGTCGCCAGCGCCTGGCCGGTCATGAAGCCGGCAAAGCCCAGCAGAACCAGCGTGATACCGATAAAGACCTGGGGTGACGTACCCAGCAGTTCCTCCATCATCCCGCAGCCCCTTCAAGATAGGCCCGGCGGATTTCCGGATCGTTGAGCAGCTCGTCGCCGCTGCCGGTCATCGAAATCGCGCCGTTGACCATCACGTAGCCGCGATCCGCGAGACGCAACGCGTGATAGGCATTCTGTTCGACGAGAAACACCGTCATGCCGTGCGAGACATTGATATCCCGGATAACCTCGAAAATCTGGCGCACGATCAGGGGTGCCAGCCCGAGCGACGGCTCGTCGAGCAACAGAAGATCGGGCTCGCTCATCAGCGCCCGCGCAATCGCCAGCATCTGCTGTTCCCCGCCGGAAAGCGTGCCGCCCCGCTGGCCGGTGCGTTCCTTCAGGATCGGAAACAATGCAAACACCCGTTCGAGGTTTTCGTCGAACCGGGCCGGGTCCCCGGTAATGGCGCCCATCTGGAGGTTCTCCAGAATGGTCATGCGCGGAAAGATGCGGCGTCCTTCGGGGGCGTGGGCGATGCCGCTGCGCATGATCTCGTAGGTCGGCAGCGCCGTTATATCCCGGCCCTGAAAGTCGATCCTGCCGGTTCTCGCCGCCGGGTCGCCGCAGATCGTCATCAGCAGGGTCGATTTTCCGGCGCCGTTCGCGCCGATCAGGGTCACGATTTCGCCCTTGTGGATATCCAGATCGACACCGTGAAGGGCCTCGATATGTCCGTAAAATGTGTGAACGTCCCGGATCGACAGCATCAGCCGGTATCCCCGATCGCCGCGACATCGTCCTCGCCGAGATAAGCGCGGATGACGGCCGGGTCGTTTCGCACGTCGTCCGGCACGCCGTCGGCAATCTTGCTGCCGTAATCGAGCACGACGATATGGTCGGAAATTTCCATGACAACGCCCATATCGTGCTCGATCAGGAGAATGCCGATCCTGTGTTCGTCGCGCACGAACAGAAGCAGTTCGTTCAGGTCGCCCGACTCTCTCGGGTTAAGCCCCGCAGCCGGTTCGTCGAGGCACAACAGCGCCGGTCGGGTACACATCGCCCGCGCGATTTCCAGCCGTCGCTGCGCGCCGTAGGACAAACTGCCGGCATCTTCGTCCGCCCGGTCGGTCAGGTCGACCCGGTCGAGCCAGTAGCGCGCCAGATCGACAGCCTCGCGTTCGGCCTTGCGGTACCCGCCGATACCGAACAGGGCGAGCGCGGAATTGCCGGAGGCCTTCATCAGGGAAACGTGCTGCGCAACGATCAGGTTTTCCAGGACCGACATCTGGGGGAAAATGCGGATGTTCTGGAACGTCCGCGCAACGCCGGCTTCGCGTGCGATCCGGTAGTCCTCGAGCTGTTCGAGCAGCCAGGGCGTGCCGTCGCGCATCATCGTCAACCGCCCGACGGTCGGCTTGTAAAAGCCTGTCAGGCAGTTGAACACGGTGGTCTTGCCCGCCCCGTTGGGGCCGATGATTGCCGTGATTTCGCCGCTCCGGGCTTCGAAGGACAGGTCGTCGATCGCGACAAGGCCGCCGAAACGCATGGTCAGGTGTTCGACCTGCAGCAATGGCCTGTCACCGGTCATGACGGCTGCTTCCGGACACGGTTGAGGAGAATCGTCGGGTCGCGCTGGGACAGCAGCCCGCGCGGCCGCCACGACATGATCAGAACCATTCCCGCGCCGAAGGCGAGCATCCGGTATTCCTGCAGGTCACGCACATATTCCGGCACGCCGATCAGAACCACGGCAGCGAGCACGACACCCATCTGGCTGCCCATGCCGCCAAGGACCACGATGGCGAGAATGATCGCCGATTCGAGAAACGTAAAGCTTTCGGGGCTGACAAATCCCTGTCTGGTCGCGAAGAACGAGCCCGCGAAACCGCCGAACATGGCGCCGATCGCGAAGGCGGACAGCTTTGTATTCCGTGGATTGATCCCGAGCGAGCGACACGCGATTTCGTCTTCGCGCAACGCTTCCCACGCACGGCCGATCGGCAATGTCCGGATCCGGCGGGTGAAAAAATTGGTGGTCAGCGCAAGAATCAGAATGAGATAGTACAAAAAGATCACGCGGTGGAACGACGAATATTCCAGGCCGAAAAACTGGTGAAACGATTCCGTTCCGTCGGGCGGATACCGTTTGAACTCAAGCCCGAAAAAGCTCGGCCGCGGTATGCCGGAAACGCCGTCCGGTCCCTTGGTGAACGACACCCAGTTCAGCAGAATGACCCGCACCATTTCGCCGAAGCCCAGCGTGACGATCGCCAGATAATCGCCGCGGAGGCGAAGCACCGGAAAACCCAGAATGATTCCGAAAAAACCGGCAAAAAGTCCGGCAAGCGGCAAACATATCCAGAAGCTGAAATCGTAATACGTCGCCAGCAATGCATAGGAATAGGCCCCGACGGCGTAAAACGCGACATAACCGAGGTCCAGCAGTCCCGCCAGACCGACCACGATATTCAGCCCCCAGCCGAGCATCACGTAGGTCAGCACCAGTATCGCGATATCGACCAGCCGGCGGCCCGAAAACGGCAGGAACGGAAGAACGAGCGCAAACAGGATCAGCGCCGCGGCGAGCCACGGCAAAGCCCTGCGGTATCCGTCTGCGAACCCGCTCCCGAACTCGCGGCCGGTCGACGCCTGTCGCCGGTCTGCGAAAAGTACGAAGGCGGCGCGGGCGACAATCACAAGCCCGGCGGTCACGGCAACCACCTTCAGGAACGAGGACGGTATCGGCGCAAGCCACCCGACAGCCGACATCGCAATCCCGCCCGCCACCGGAACGGCCAGCGCCCCCTCGCGGATCAGGATCAGGAAGATGCGCCCGAAGAAGATAAGGGCGACGGCAATTGCCACCTCGGGCCAGCGGGTCTCCAGGAACTGATCGCCGCCCCGGTTGGCGATCCTGAATCCCACAACGGGAACCAGCAGCGCCAGGGACACGACGGCCGTCAGGCCGGCTTCCTTCAGGATGTCTTTCGCTGGAGACCTGGGAGGCGCGACGCCGGCAGACGCCATGTTCAGACCTTTTCGACTTCCGGCTGACCCAGCAGCCCGGTCGGCCGGAAAATCAACACCAGAACAAGAATGGAAAAGGCCGCAACGTCCTTGTATTCAATGGAAAAATATCCCGACCAGAAGGCCTCTATCAGGCCGATCAGCACACCGCCGAGCATCGCACCGGGGATGGAGCCGATTCCCCCGAGGACAGCCGCGGAAAACGCCTTAATCCCGGCCAGAAACCCGATATAGAAGTCAATGACGCCGTAATAGAGAACGACCAGAAAACCCGCGACCGCCGCCAGCGCCGCTCCCATCACGAAGGTCAGGGATATCGTCCGGTCCACGTTCACGCCAAGCAGGGCCGCCATGGTACGGTCCTGTTCGCAGGCGCGCTGGGCGCGGCCCAGGGATGTGCGGGATATCACCAGCGAAAAGCCGATCATCAGAACGACGGTCGTTACGATGATACCGACCTGCATGTAGCTGAGCACGACGGTAAAACCGTCGTCCCGCGCCATCAGCTCTATATTGCCAGGCACCACGGGCTGAAGGGTCTTGTTACGGGCGCCCTGGGTGAGCTGCACGTAATTGCCGAGTGCAATTGACATGCCGATCGCCGATATCAGCGCCGCCAGCCGCGGCGAGCTCCGCAGCGGCCGGTAGGCAACCCGTTCCAGCGCCCATCCGTATATCGATGTCAGAATCATCGAGACGATAAGCACGATAAACAGTGCGACGACGATTGACCCGCCCGCGACGGATTCCAGCAGCATGACGCTGATCAGCGAGATAAAGGCGCCAATCATGTAAATCTCGCCATGGGCGAAATTTATCATTCCGATGATGCCGTAAACCATCGTGTAGCCAATCGCGATCAGGCCGTATATCGCCCCGAGGGTGAGACCGTTGATCAGTTGCTGCAGGAAGTATTCCATATCGCCCGCCGCCTTCGCCCGCTATTTGTTTTTTTTGGAAAGAACGTATTCTAACTTGTTGATAACATTTTGTTTCAGGACATCTTCACCAGCCGAGGCGGGTCCCATTATCGACACTTCGACAAGCGTCACCGTATCGACCGCGGTCACCTTTACGGCGTTGCCGACCTGCTGAAATTCGATCAGCACTTCCCTGCCGGCACCGTGTTTCGCCATCATCGTCCCTGTGCGCGCAATGTTTACCCTATTCCCTACGCAGCTATCCGACAAAAGTCCATAGATTCTGCGGGTTTCCGCCCTCGAAATCCCCTGTATTACAATCTTAGGTACCTTTAACGAATCGTTAACCCGGAAACGTACAAACTCAGAGACGGCGGAATTTAACAGCCATTGCCCATTTTCGATCGGTCGAGCCTCATGCGCGACACCTCAAGTCAGATATTTCCTGACGACAGCCAACCGGTCACCGACCCGGTGGGCGGCCCGATCATTGCCTATGCGTGTATTGCCGCATCGGCCATATGTGCCGGATTTGCCGGCGCTCTCATCGTTTCGGCGCCCAGGATTTCCACCCTTTTATTCATTCTGGGTGCAGGTCTGATCGCAATAGCTTTCCGGCAGATCAGACAGCTGGCCTCGACGACCGAACGCCTCCGAAACGAACTCGTCAGCGCCAAACAAAGCTCGGCGTCGGACAGCGCCACGCTTAGCCGCATGATGGGCGTGGTCGAGAGCATATCCGACGGCTTTGTCCTGTTGGACGAACAGGGTCAACTGGTTCTCGACAACCCGCGGGCCGGCACGACCCAGTCTCCGGACATCAAGATCGGCATGTCTTTCGACAGCTACATCAGGGCAACCTATTCGCGGATTGACGAACGCTCGACCGGCGGCGACCCCGAAGCCTGGCTGAACCGGCGCCGCACCCGTTTCGCAGATGCCAACGGTTCGTACGAAGTCCTCCTGAAATCGGGAACATGGCTCCTCATTACCGAGCGCCGCACCCGGCGAGGCGAACGGGCGATCGTTTACACCGACATTACCGAAAGGAAGGAAGCGGAGGAGAGACGTGAACTGAGCGAACGGCGACTCGCCCATGCCCAGAAACTTGCCCGGATCGGAATATTCGAATGGGACGCCGCAGGATCGCAGATGTACTGGTCCGATATCATGTACGAAATTGTCGGCCTTGCGCCGGGCTCGCCGCCGTTGGACTTCACCCAGTACCTGTCGCTTGTCCGCGCTGAAAGCCGGGACCTCGTCCGGTCGACATTCAGGCGCCTGCTCACGACGGGCGGCAAATACAATCAGGAACATGAAATTGTCCGTCCCGACGGCGAGATACGCTCTGTCAGGACGGAAGCCGAGGCTGTGACGGACGAACAGGGTGAAATCATTCGGATCCTGGGCTCGGTGCACGACCAGACGGGCGCCAAGCGCATCGAAACCGTGCTGCGCAAGGCCAAGGAAACCGCGATTGAAGCCAACAAGGCCAAATCCGAATTTCTGGCGAATGTCAGCCATGAACTCCGGACGCCCCTGAACGCCATAATCGGCTTTTCGGAAGTGATGATCCAGGAAGTATTCGGCCCCGTCGGCAGCGACCGGTACCGCGACTATGCCGGGGACATCCGTCAGAGCGGCGTACATCTGCTCGGTGTCATTAACGACCTGCTCGACTATTCGAAGCTCGAAGCAGGACGGGTCGAACTCCACATGGAAGAAATCTCCCTGCGGCAGATCGTCGACAAATGCGTTCGCATGATGCGCCAGGAAGCGCAGTCGAAAGACGTCGCCCTGACCGGCGACCTGCCCGACCTCGACGATACCGTTCTGGGCGACGAACAGAAGATCACGCAGATCGTGCTCAACCTGATCAGCAATGCCATAAAGTTCACGCTCCCAGACGGCATTGTTAACGTATCTCTGCGCGTCTCCGGAAACGGAGTTGATATTGTCGTATCGGATTCCGGCATAGGCATGTCGCCGGACGACATAGAACTCGCGCTTTCCCCGTTCGGTCAGGTCGACAGCACCTTCAACCGGCAGCAGACCGGAACCGGACTCGGGTTGCCGCTTTCCAAATCCCTGGCCGAATTGCATGGCGGCACCCTGAAGGTCGCAAGCACACCCGACGAAGGGACCACCATTATCGTTCATCTGTCCCGCCGGCCGGAGAACGCCGATAAAGCGCCGGAGTTGCGCCTTGTCATGGGGGGGCAGGCCGGATAGAAGCGTCGGATCCAACGACTGTACGGTCAGGACCGATGCCGCCGCCCACAATCCCCGCCAATGCATTTACGGTCACCCGCGATATCCGGTTTTCGGATTCGGATCCCGCGGGCATCGTTTTTTATGCCGAATTTTTCCGGATGTTCAACGACCTGTTCGAAGACTGGCTGGTCAAACGGCTGGGGATCGACTTTGCACATCAGTTCCAGGTCGAACAGCGCATGTTCCCGCTTGTCCATGTCGAGGTTGACTTCAAAGCCGCCCGGCGGATGGGGCAGAAAATGGATTTAAGCCTCATCCTGACCCGTCTGGGAAGATCGTCGATCGGATACGACATCGTATGCCACGACGACGGGCTGGAAATTCTGCACGCGCGCTTCGTGACCTGCGTGGCATCGAAAAAGACAATGGAAACGATCGAAATTCCGGCGGACATCCGCGCTGCGATGGAAGCGTATCAGACTGCCTGCGACAGCTAGAGCGTTTCCTGTTTTGACGGTACCGGCCCGCCCCCCGCGTAAGCGGAATATGCTCTAACGTATCGGTGAAAAATCCGCGCAGATTTTATCGATCTCGAGCGAACTGAACAATTCTCCGGAAACGCCGCACCGGCATCCGACGGAGTTCGTTTCCTTACACGCCTCCGGCTTGTAGTGGGTGCATCCCAGACAGGGTCCGAATTCCGGGATGTCCTGATGCTGCTGGACGACGCCCAGCAGGCATTCGATGCCCGAAACGACTCTGTGCTGATCTTCGTCCGAACAGGGCGCCAGCGCATCGTGGATTTGCCCGAGCGGGTCTTTACGCAGCAGAACCGTTCCCGCGGCCGTGACTGAAATCTGAACCGCACGGCGGTCGCCGGGTTTGCGGCAGCGCTCGATCAAGCCCTTCGCTTCCAGCGCTTTCAGCGTCTGGGAAACGGTGCCTTTGGTCGATCCCATAAAATCGGCCAGTGTTCCGGGCGAGCAACTGTTCCGGTTTGCCCGCGCGACGAAGCGCAACGCCTCCCACTGGGCCGGATTCAGACCTTCTGCGAACTGAAGCGAATGCGCTATCCGGCTCAACCGGTCCACCAGTTCAACAATTTTAGCGCGTTCGGGCATACGCACGATCCGATTAAATTTATGCATCATTTACGGCAACGGTAAGCGCTGTTCTGATCCGAATGCGCCGCGTCAACGTATCTGTAGTCTCTCGTAACATAAATTTCACGAGCTAAAAAACAATATCGAGTCGAAAATAACCTTGAACTTCCGGCATAAATACTAATATTATCGACTCGATACCGTGACGGTTTTTGTACCCCGCCTGCGTGTGGCAACAAAAGATGTCAATAAAGGAGATGATCAATGGCGGCAACGAACGGAAATTTTCCCGATAAGAACGACCGGCGCTACATCTCCGCGGCGATGGACGCCCCGATGCTCGAACGCGAGTACGAGGTCGAGCTCGCCCGCCGCTGGCGGGACGAAGAAGACGCCGATGCGTTGCACGAAATCATCACGGCCCATATCCGGCTCGTCGTCCGGATTGCGTCGAAGTTCAAGGGATACGGCCTTCCCATCGGCGACCTTATCCAGGAAGGCAACCGCGGGCTTCTGGAAGCGGCAAACCGCTTCGACCCGGATCGCAACGTGAGATATTCGACCTATGCGACGTGGTGGATTCTCGCGGCGATGCAGGAATATATCGTAAGGAACTCATCGATCGTCCGTATCGGGACGACCCCGGCGCAGAAAAGCCTGTTTTTCAATCTTCGCAAGCTCCGCGCGCGGCTGACAGACAATCTGGCGGCGCGGATGACCGAAGACGAACGCCAGATGATCGCAACGGAACTCGGCGTCCCGCTGGCCGCCGTTGAACGCATGGAATCGCATTTTTCGGGGCCGGACCAGTCGCTGAATGCGACCGTGGGCGAAAGCGAATCCGACGAATTCATGGATCTCCTCGCGGACGATTCACCGAACCCGGAAGCCATTGTCGGCGACATGATCGACGGTGAAACGCGGGCCAAATGGATTGCCGATGCGATGGAACATCTGACGGCCCGCGAACGCGAGGTAATTACGCGGCGGTTCCTGAAGGACGACAAGATCACCCTCGCCGAGATCGGGGAGACGTTCGGCGTCACCAAGGAACGCATTCGCCAGATCGAAGGCAAGGCGCTGTCGAAACTCCGCGAAGCCCTGCAGGATCGCGTATCCGAGGGCGCGCTTGTGAACTAGACGGACGGAATTCAGTCCAACGAAAAACGGCGCCTGAAAAGGCGCCGTTTTCTCATTTGAGGTCGTTGTCGGTCCCCCAGGGGCCGATCAGCTGATTGCGGAATTCGCCGCCGGTGCCTGCCGTGCCCCGTAGCGGAGATCTTCGGCCCAGAACCGCTCGAGCGCTATCAGCGATGCATTGGTTGCCGTCAATTCCCCGGCCAGCGGGCTGTCCGCGAGCAGTGTGGTATGGCGTTCATGCAGGCTGGCGATAAGATCGCAGACTTCCAGGCCCTTCTGGGAGACTCGTACGCGGACCGACCGGCGGTCGTGCGGCGAACGTTCCTGCTCCAGATATCCGTTCTCGACCATCTTCTTGACGTTATAGGAAACGTTGGAACCGAGGTAATATCCCCGGTTGGTCAGTTCCCCGACGGTCAGTTCTTCCTTGCCGATATTCGACAGGATGAGGGCCTGGATATTGTTGATATCGACGACACCCGTGCGATCCAGCTCTACCTTGACGACTTCAAGGAACTGGCGATGCAGTCGTTCGATCAGGCGAATGGTTTCGAAGTATGTTTCTTTCACCGTTTCATTCCTTTGGAACCGACGCGATATGGATAATGGTTCGACCTAAGAATGACCAAAAACACTTAAAATTTGTTTAAATCTGTTTCCATTGCGCCAGGCGCAGGAATAGCGGAGTTTCTTGACAGACAAACATTGCGCGCCTATCCCGCGGGCAGAAACGCGTTTCAGCGTCGGGACACGGCGACGGGAACACCGGACAGAGACCGGAACGAGCGTTGGAACACAAGTGTCGTCAAACGGCGGCACGCGACCGAAGGGGACGAAAATGGGCACCGATAGCAGACATCCGGAAACGATCGCGCTACATGCTGGCTGGCGTCGGGACGAAGCGACGAATTCGGTTGCGGTACCAATCTACCAGACCACTTCATATCAGTTCGACAGCACCGAACACGCCGCCAACCTGTTCGGCCTCGCCGAAATGGGCAACATCTATACCCGCATCATGAACCCGACCACCGACGTGCTCGAGCAACGCGTTGCCGCACTCGAAGGCGGCGCGGCAGCCCTTGCCGTTGCATCGGGACAGGCGGCATCGGCTTTCGCCGTCCAGAACATCACCCGCGCCGGCGACAATTTCGTTGCCTCGACCGATCTGTACGGCGGCACATGGAACCTGTTCGCCAATACGATGAAGGATATGGGGATCGAATGCCGTTTCGTCGATCCGTCCGACCCGCAGGCCTTTGCGAACGCCACGGACGACCGCACGCGGTGCTATTACGCCGAAACGCTGCCGAACCCCAAACTCAAGGTGTTTCCGATCCGGGAGGTCGCCGAAATCGGCCGTAACCTCGGCGTGCCGCTGATCATGGATAATACGGCGGCGCCCGTTCTCTGCCGTCCGTTCGATCACGGCGCCGCAGTGGTCATGTATTCGACAACCAAGTATATCGGCGGCCACGGCACGTCGATCGGCGGCATGATCGTCGATGGCGGCAATTTCGACTGGGAAGCACATAAAGACCGTTTCCCCATGCTGAACGAACCCGATCCCAGCTATCACGGCGCGGTCTGGACCGAAGCGGTAAAGCCGATGGGACCGGTGGCCTATATCATCAAGGCGCGGGTAACCCTGCTCCGCGACATGGGGGCGGCGATCAGCCCGTTCAATTCGTTCCAGATCATCCAGGGCATGGAAACGCTGCCGCTGCGCATGCGCGCGCATTGCGAAAACGCCGCTGCGGTCGCCGCCTACCTGTCCAAGCACGACAAAGTCGCAAAGGTCATTCATCCGAGCGTGATGGACGGCGAAGACAAGCGCCGGGCCGATGCGGTATTGTCCGGCGGATATGGTGGATTGCTGGGATTCGAATTTGCGGATGGCGGCAAGGAAGCCGGTCAGAAATTCATCGACAATCTGAAGATGTTCTACCATGTCGCCAATATCGGCGATTCCCGCAGCCTTGCGATCCATCCGGCATCGACCACCCATTCGCAACTGTCGCCGGAAGAGCAGCTGCAGACCGGCGTCAGCGATGCTTATGTCCGGCTGTCGATCGGGATCGAACATATCGACGATATTATCGCCGATCTCGACCAGGCCCTTGCGGCGGCATAGGAAACCATCACGATGACAGGCGGCGATTACAGTCTCGGTAAATTTCCCGTCACCCGCATGCGGCGGAACCGTCGGGACGACTGGAACCGCCGCCTGGTATCCGAGAACGTCCTGACGCCGTCGGATTTCATCTGGCCGGCCTTCGTGCAGGATACCGATAAAGCGTTCACGGATATCCCGTCCCTGCCCGGCATTCAGCGGCATTCCATCGACGCCCTCGTCGACCAGGCCGGAAGAGCGCATGAACTGGGCATTCCGCTGATCGCGATCTTTCCGGTCACCGATCCTGCGCTGAAGGACGCCGAGGGGTCCGACGCCGTAAACCCCGACAACCTGGTGTGCCGCGCCGTGCGCGCCGTCAAGGACGCGCACCCCGATCTCGGGGTGATGTGCGATGTGGCGCTGGATCCGTTTACCGATCACGGTCATGACGGGCTCCTGCGGGACGGCTATGTCGTCAACGACGAAACGCTGGACGTGCTCGCCCGGCAGGCCGTTATTCAGGCAGATGCGGGCTGCGACGTCATTTCGCCGTCGGACATGATGGACGGCCGCGTGGGCGCGATCCGGTCGGCACTGGACGGTGCCGGGCACGATGCGGTCCGGATACTCGCCTATAGCGCAAAATACGCGTCGGCACTTTACGGGCCGTTCCGGGATGCCGTGGGATCGGCCCCGAACCTGGCGGGCGGCGACAAGAAAACCTACCAGATGGACCCGGCCAATACCGACGAGGCCCTGCGCGAAGTCGCGATGGATATCGCCGAAGGCGCCGACATGGTCATGGTGAAACCGGGGCTGTTCTATCTCGATATCGTCCGCCGGGTAAAAGAACAGTTCGGCATGCCGACATTCGCCTATCAGGTGTCCGGCGAATACGCGATGATGAAGGGCGCCGCCCTGAACGGATGGCTGGACTGGGACCGGGTGATCGTCGAAAGCCTGCTTGCCTTTAAACGCGCCGGCGCCGACGGCGTGCTGACCTATGCCGCGATAGAAGTCGCCGGGCGGCTAAAGACCGGCTGACCGGCTGACCGCCGGGTTACGTCCGTTCCATCAGGATGCGGTCGTATTCCGCCAGCCGCGCCGCGACTTTTCCGAACACACTGTCCGCCGGGTAAACGCCTGTATCGTCGGGAACGCCGGCAGGCGTTTCCATGAACAGTTCCACCGCGTCTTCGATGGTTTCCATGCTGTAGACAGAGAATTTCCCCGCACGCACCGCCTGTTCGACGTCGTCCCGCAGGACGAGATTCTTTTCGTTCGCGACGGGTACCGCCGCCCCCTGCCCGCCGTCCAGCGTGCCGGCCTCCACGCAGGCGCGGTAAAACCCCTCGATCTTGTGGTGTGCGCCGCCAATTGCCTGGGCATCGCCACGCTGATTGACAGATCCGGTAATCGCCAGGTCCTGGCGGACCGGCACCCCGGAAATGTCCGACAGGATCGCCAGCAATTCGGCGAGGGAGGCGCTGTCGCCGTCTACACCGCCATAGGACTGCTCGAACGTGATCGACACATTGAAAGACAACGGATAGGTCCGCGCAAAGGTTCCCGACAGCCATCCCTGGAGCACCAGTGCGCCTTTCTGCTGGAGCGGGCCGCCCAGACCGACATCGCGCTCGATGTTCAGCACGCCGCGGCGGCCGACGGATGCCCGTGCCGTGACCCGGCTCGGCGTCCCGAAATCCTGATCGCCGACATTCCGCACGGTCAGCGCGTTGACCTGGCCGACAACCTTTCCCGTCGTCGCAATCAGGACCGTCTTGCCGGCTATGCCCTCCTGGATCCGGTCCTCGATCCGCGCATTCCGGCGGCGCCGGTTCTGGAGCGCCGTTTCAATCGTTTCCGGCGTGATTTCCTTTGCGCCGGCATGGCCGGCAACGTTTCGCGCCTCCGCGACCAGATCCTCGATCCGCTCGACCTGCGACGATATTTTCGTCCGGTCGGCCGACCAGCGCGACGCTTCGCCGAGCAACCGGGCGACGGCGGCATCGGTGCAGGGAATGCTCTCCCCGCCGGAAGCCGCGATCCCGCGGACCAGCCCGCCATAGGTATCGAGATTCTCCGGCGTCGCGGCCATATCCGGATCGATATCGGCCTTTACCTTGAAATAGCTCTGGAACTCGGAATCGGTTGAAAAGAAAGTGTAATACCAGTTGGGCTCTCCGATCAGGACAACCTTGACGTCCAGCGGGACAGGCATCGGCGACAGGGATCCGGCAACCGTCGGGCCGTTGCTCCTGTAAGGCTCTTCGATCCGGATTTCGCTGTCCCGCAAAGCCCCCTTGATAAACGCCCAGATACCGGGATTGGGTGCAATGGCATCGGCCCGCAATACAATGACCCCGCCATTCGCACAGTGAAACGCGCCGGGCCGGATGAGCGTGAAATCGGTTTCCATCGACCGGGCCGACTGGCGGTACTCGATCCGCCCGAACAGGTTTTCATAGGTCGGATTGGCCTCGACAATGACAGGCGCCGTTGCATCCTGCCCGTTGTCGACGAACAGATTCACCGCGTATCTGCGCCCCGGAGCGTATTCGGCCGGCATTCCGCCCTCTTCCGGCTGCGGCAGAAAGGCCTGAAAATTATCGAGAATGTCGGCGCGCAGTTCAACCAGCCACCGGTTCAGCCCGTGACGATCGGCAAATTCACCCGTCGCCGCGTCGATCAGCGGCCCGCAGGTCCGGTCGGCGACTTCGCGACCGAGTTCCGCCGCCCTTTGGGAAAACGCCGCCTGGACCTCCGCCGTCTTTCGATTAAGTGCATGGATCTGCTCGGCAAGACCGGGGCCATGCTCCGTGACGAGCGCCCGCTGGGCATCGTTCATCTGCTCGGCGGGCACCGGTTCGCCCTTCTCGTCCGTAACGACGATCATCTGCCCCTGCTGGGTCTGGACGATATCCAGCCCCTTTTCCCGGGCCGCATCCTGAACCGCTTTCATCTCTGCATTCAGCGCTTTCTGCGCGCCCTCGCCTTCGGTCTGCATGTTTTTCTGGAAGGCATCCCCGGAAAACGCCGCCCGCAGGGCCTGGGTCAGCGCACCGACCAGGTTCTCGAGCGCCGATCGGAACCGGCGGCCCTCGCCGCCGGGCAGCCGTATTGCAACCGGCTCCGACGGCTGGCGAAAATTGTTGAGATACACCCAATCGCCGGGCGCCGGTTGCCTGCCGACCGCTTCTTTCAGGAACTGCACAGTCGATGTAAGCCGCCCGCTCCGGTTTTCGCCGAGCACGAAGACATTGAAGCCCTGCTCCGGCATGGACAGCGAAAGTTCAAGCGCTTCACGTGCGCGCTGATGGCTCGACAGGTCGAATATGACGCCGTCCGGTCGCATTCCCGGCGAAAATTCGGGAATCCCCACATCGTCGGCCGACAGTTTTTTGGCAGTCATCAATTCACCCGGAATGCAGTCTGTTTGAAACGTTGGGGATAGTTGCGCGTCGGCCGTGGTCTATCAAGCACAGACGCATGCAACGCGACCGGAAGGTCAGGACGGTTCCGCCGTGCAGGCAAGCCCGAGCGCCTCGGCCGTGTTGGTCACCGTGGCAATGCAGGCGGTCGCGGCGGCTTCCGGGATCGAAACGGCGAGCCGGATGACATAGCGCCCCTCATGCTCGGCGAGCGGTCCGGCATTCAGGGACACAATATTCGCACCGAATTCCACGAAGGTCTCGCACAACCGGGCAACCAGGCCGGGCTGGTCGCCGCCGGACACCGTTATACGGTGGGTGACGTCCCCCTCCGGTCCGTGAAGCGCATCGAAACTGTAGGGGCGGACCGTGACCTCGGCGCCCGAGAGAAGCTCCAGTCCCGCAAGAACCTGCTGCACCTCCGCGACGTCGAGCGACACCGGCAGTTCGCACACGGCGGAAAAATCGGCACCGCCGCCCAGCACCGAAAAACTGGTATCGGTCAGGTTCGCGCCGAGCTCCCAGAGCGCGCCGGTGATCGCGGAAACGAGTCCGGTTTTGTCCCGGCCCAGAACTGTTACGATGGCAGTTGTCGTCATTGGAAATGTCCCGATTGCGGTGGGAGCGACCCTACCAATCAACAGACACCGGGGCGAGGCCGAAATTGATCGACCCCAGCCATTTATGCTGATTTAATATATAAAAAAATTAACATAACATACTGTAATATATAATATTAAAATGCTTATCGCTATCTCCCCCGCGCGCAAGATTCTCCTCGTCCGTGTGGCCGTCATCGGCGTTGTCGCCATTGCAATGGCGGCAACCGCCGGGATTCTCTGGCTGCGTA
>TARA_R110000868_G_scaffold31638_5_pt1 | contig 22780 bp, 38 predicted proteins | sample TARA_R110000868 | Tara Oceans TARA_R110000868 (sample SAMEA4397489) | marine metagenome | biome: Polar Biome; feature: [SRF] surface water layer (ENVO:00010504); material: water (ENVO:00002006), including particulate matter (ENVO:01000060) such as... | depth 5 m | reverse complement strand
GCAATCAAGCGTAAATTTTAAGCAGCGTTTCATTCAATCCATTCGCTATTGGGGACGAGTGGGACGCGGCTTGCCTAGTCAGATTATTGATGGACTGACTCGCATTGGCATCAGGTTTTACATAAACGGCACGACAAACCATGGGGGCAACAACCTTCAAAGGGTAATTATCAAAGTGCCGCCAGATCATCTAGATGATTTGCCATGTCATAACAGCATGGTTACATCTTGGAAACGCTTTGCAATCACTGTTCTTAAAAACGACCATACCTGCAAATATCTTGGGCTTGCGCCAACGCAAGAGCAACAACGCAGGCAAAAGTCAATTCAACAAAAGTACAGCAAAATCTCAAAATGAAAATCCTGAACGCCGGCCAACTCCCTGCCGATCGCATTGTTGAATGCCCTAATGGAGGGTTTACTAGCCATCGGCTTGTAATCGAAGATGATGCAATGGGTTACAGCATGACCAAGACTGTTGTCCACCCAGGTAAACCCCACCGCTGGCATTACCAGCATCACCTAGAGACTTGCTATTGCGTCAGCGGCAAAGGACTGCTAATCAATGAAGCAAGCCAAGAACTTGTTGCCGTTGGCCCTGACGTTACATACGTTCTGGACAAACACGACGCGCACACGTTTGAAGCATTAGAGCCAACCACCTTGATATGCGTATTCAATCCACCGTTGAAGGGGGATGAGTTGCATGATGCAAATGATTCCTACCCTTGGCGCTCGCCGGTTTACACCGTACGCAGTATTCCTATTGAAAAGGTTACGGCCAATGATTACAACCCTAACTCAGTGGCGCCGCCTGAAATGGCACTACTGGAAACATCAATCTGGGAAGACGGCTACACGCAACCGGTTGTAGTTGTGCATGATGCCGAACGTGATCTGTATGTGGTTATTGACGGGTTCCACAGGTTTTTGACTCTTAAGAATAGCCAGCGCATTCGTGAACGTGAAGGTGGGCGGCTGCCGGTAGTGGTCTTGCGCAAAGAGCTGCACGACCGCATGGCATCAACCATTAGGCACAACCGCGCCCGTGGTTCGCACAACATCGAACTTATGAGCGTCATTGTCTCAGAGCTAATTGAAATGGGTAAAGGTGATGCTTGGATATGCAAGCACATTGGCATGAGCCCTGATGAACTGCTACGGCTAAAGCAAATTACTGGCCTTGCCTCGCTATTTCTTGGCAAAGATTTTAGCAAGGCTTGGGACGTTGAACAAATTGACAAAGTTGCCGCTGATCTGAACGATGAAGCTGAAGAGAGTTTGGTTGCCAGTTAACACCTGGGAGGAAATTGGTTTCAACATGTGGGGAGAGGTAGCAAACCGCCGCGCCTTTTTGCAAAGGGCTGTGATCTTTACGGGCAATTATCGCCTTTATGGGCGATACATGCAGCGGGTTACGCAAGAGTGGACTAACAGTTGCGTTAATGCTTTAACGGATTACAATCTCAACCGCAGGGCTTGGATTGGCCATGCGGCTACGGCGTTGGCGCTTAGGTGCCCTGAAGACATTACACGACAAGCATGGGGGCTATTGACTGATGAGCAAAGGATTCTGGCGAACCGGCAAGCTGATAGAGCCATTCAATCCTGGGAGGTGCGCTACCGAGAGAGTTGCGGAGTACGCCAAGACTTGGCAACGCCGTTGCTATTCGGACGGCATACCGAATGAGGTGCCGGCCAAGGTAGCCGCATCAGGTCGTGCGCCGTCGTGGCGTGCAGTAGCGGTTGCGTTGCTTCAAAATGATTTGCACCTTTACCAGCTTGGTTTTGCAACTCCGGCATATGACCAGCAACTCCGAACCGTTGCTATGGCGCAAATAGCAATGCACGGCGCGCCCGCTAACGGCACTCAACTTGAGCTACCACTATGAACCTCCGCCCCTACCAATCCCAGCTAGTAACCGAGATACGCGGCCAGTACCAACTAGGCCGCAAGGCAGTGCTAGCGGTGCTGCCCACCGGCGGCGGCAAAACCGTCTGCTTTAGCTATATCGCCCAATCTGCCAGCGTCAAGGGGAACAGGGTGTGCATCCTCGTCCACAGGGCTGAGTTGCTCGACCAAGCCAGCCGCAGCTTGTCCATCATGTCTGTACAACACGGGCTGATCCAAGCAGGACGCGGCATGGACCTAAGCCATACGGTGCAGGTTGCCAGCGTGCAGACCGTAGCCCGGAGGCTACACCTGCTGCCACGGGATTTCTTTCAGTTGCTGGTGGTGGACGAGGCACACCACACCACGGCTGGCACATGGGCGCGTGTCATCGCCCACTTCGCACAGGCCAAGCTGCTAGGCGTAACCGCTACGCCAATCAGGGGTGACGGCCGCGGCTTAGGTGAGCATTACCAAGCGATGGTGCAAGGGCCTACAGCGCAACAGCTCACGGATGACGGGTATCTGGCTAGCGCCAAGGTGCTAGCACCACCCGGGTTCGATAGCGCCGGATTGCGTAAGCGGATGGGTGACTTCGACACCAAGCAAGCAGAGCAACGTGTCGGCACCATCATGGGCGACTGCCTCGGGCATTACCGCAAACACCTATCCGGCCAGACGGCGATCGCGTTCTGCTGCAGCGTGGCACATGCAGAGGCAGTGGCGGCGCTATTCCAGTCGGCTGCTATCGCTGCGGCCAGCATCGATGGCACCATGGATACCGGCACGCGGCGGGAGCTACTGCAGCGGCTAGCGGTGGGTGACCTGAAGGTGCTAACCAGTTGCGCATTGATAGGAGAAGGCGTGGACGTGCCCTCAGTCGGCGGCTGCATCCTGCTGCGGCCTACGGCATCGGTCGCATTGCACCTGCAAATGATCGGTCGATGCTTGCGCCCACAACCAGGCAAGATTGCGGTAGTGCTGGATCATGTCGGCAACACGCTGCGGCTGGGCCATCACCTAGAAGAGCGCGACTGGACGCTAGACGGCTTGCGCAAGCGTGACCGCGAGGCAGCGCCATCGGTCAAGGTGTGCCCTACATGCTTTGCCACCAGCATTAGCGCCGCGCAGGTATGCGCCGACTGCGGGCATGTATTTGCACCGCCAGAGCGGCGTGAGCTGAAGCAGGTTGATGGTAAGTTGGTGGAGGTGGCAATGCGTGCCAAACGCCGCGAGCAGGGCAGTGCGCAAAACCTGCAAGATTTGATCGCATTAGGCCATAGCCGTGGATATAAGAACGCGGTAGCGTGGGCCAAACACGTTATATATGCCCGTAGCAACAAGTGAACAATCCATCCAGCAACACATCCGCATAGCTTGTTCAACCGGCAATACCAGGCTCTTCCGCAATAACACCGGCACACTTAAAGACCAGCACGGCCGCCCGGTGCAGTTCGGCCTCTGCAAAGGCAGCGCCGACCTGATCGGCTACCGCAGCATCACGATCACCCCAGACATGGTGGGCCAGCAGGTGGCTGTCTTCGCCAGCATCGAGGTCAAGACCCCTACCGGCCGCATCCGCCCAGAGCAGCAGGCATGGCTGGATACGGTCCAAGCAGCAGGCGGGATTGCAGGCGTAGCAAGGAGTGTCGAGGATGCATTGCAGATTGTGACTGCACACGGTTGACGAGGGCGGCACATGGTGTAGGATCAGGGAACGAGGGGAGCGGAACCACTCGCAAAACCCAATCCGCCCCGAAAAGCCGCACACGACGGGTCACCACGAGCGGCAACCATTCACCCTGAACCGAAAACAATGATCGCTTCCGATTGGCACAACATTCTCGTCTGCGCCCGTCTGCGCAAAGAGCAATTTGGCACGCCAGTGCGTTGGCCCAGCATGCACGCATACGACCGCTATCAGCGGGAGTACGGAACATATATTATGGCCGGCGCTATGGCAGCTCGCGCAAATCGACTACCCGCCTAGCCCCACGCGGCCACCGGGAGCCGCACCCAATCCCGGCAATACCTACCCCAAACCGAGAGCCATGACAACCACGACATTTGCCCTGCTACTGGCGCTGCTGCTACTGCCGCTACTGGTATTGCTATGGGCCACTGAGAGCACTGAGCAGCGCGCCAAGCGGCTAGCCAGCTACGGATGGAGCCAACGCCGCATTGCTGATCACCTCCATATCACCCGCTACCGCGTCCGTATGGCGCTTGCATCATGAAACATCTGCTATTTGCACTACTGCTGACTGCGCCTGCGGTGGCCCAGTCCATTGATCCCATTGCATACGGCCAACGCTTTTGTGCGTTGCGCCGCATGGATATTGATACTGACGCAGCGCGCAAAGCTGCTGTCAGCTATGCATACGTCGCAACACGCAATTCTGCTGATATGAAAGCTGATGCGCGTGCCGCTGCTGATTATGTATTCGCCAACTGCCGGAGCCTCGTCGAATGATCACCAACCCTTGGGTTAACCGCATCACCGCATTGGTGACACTGCTTGCGATCTACGCCGCTGGCTATGCCGGTGGCCGCGATCAAACCGTGCAGGCGCATCACAATCATCCCGCTTGCAATACCAACCTCAAGCCATGAGCGAATCTGACATCTACTGGACATTCGTCACTGCCAGCAAGTACGCCGGCAGTTTCTACCAAGCAATGGGCAATGCTGGCCTTGCCGCAGACCCCAACAACAAGCGCCGCATCCTTGCTGCATTCCCTGAGATGGTCGCCACCTATGGCACTGCCAGCAGGTTGCATCAGACCATGCGCGCAGGGGTAGCAGCATGACCACCAACGAGCAGTACCACTCCGACCCAGCCATCAGCGCCAGCCACCTGAAGGCAGTGATGCAGTCGCCGTATCACTACTGGAGCCGCTTCCTGGATCCAAAGCGCCCAACGGTGGAGCCCACAAGCGCTATGCGCCTTGGCACGCTGGTGCATTGCGCAGTGCTGGAACCGGATGAGCTGATCAAGCGGTACTCAACCTGCCTGCCGCGTAACACCAAAGCTGGCAAGGAGCAAGTTGCTGAGCTAGCCGCTGCTGGCATCGAGGCGGTTACGGAGTCCGATATGGCGCTAGCTCTCAACATGGCTGATGCGGTACGCCAGCATCCATACGCCGCAGCATTGCTAGCTGATGGCAAGGCTGAGCAGAGCTTCTGGTGGGATGACAAGACAACCGGGCAGCGGTGTAAGTGCCGCCCTGACTGGTATCAAGGCACCACCATCGTGGATCTCAAGACCTGCCAGGACGCCTCCCCCAACGCCTTCGCCCGCGCTTGCGCTACCTTCGGCTACCATACGCAGGCAGCTCACTACCTCAACGGCACCTTTGCGGATCGGTTCATCTTCATCGCAGTGGAGAAGACCTACCCATATGCCGTTGGCGTGTACGAGCTGGATGCTGCCGCTATGGCCGCCGGCGCTGAGCAATGCCGCATTGGCTTGCAAACCATCAGCGACTGCCGCGCCATTAATGAATGGCCTGGTTACACCATCACTTGCGACACCATCGCAATGCCCAACTGGGCGCTGTCTACAACCCAAACTATTGACTTCTGATGAGCACGCTTACCCTCTGGACACCAGAGCAAACGCAGCTGATTTCAACCACCATTGCACCCGGATGCAGCAATGATGAGCTACGGCTGTTTGCCTATGTCTGCCAACGCACTGGGCTAGATCCGTTCAGCAAGCAGATCTACGCCATCAAGCGTGGCGGCAAGATGACCATCCAAGCTGGCATCGACGGCTTGCGCAGCATTGCAGAGCGCACCGGGCAGTTAGATGGCAGCGAGACGCATTGGTGCGGCGAGGATGGCGTATGGACTGATGTATGGCTTGCCGCTAAGCCACCAGCCGCAGCTAAGACCATCCTGCATCGCAAAGGCGCTAGCCATCCATTTGTCGGCGTCGCCCGATTTGCTGACTACAACGCTGGGCAAGGCCTATGGTTTAAGATGCCTGCTGCCATGATCGCCAAGTGCTCTGAAGCATTGGCACTCCGCAAGGCATTTCCTGCTGACCTCAGCGGCGTCTACAGCACCGATGAGATGGATCAGGCAGTGGAGCCGGTGATGGTGACCGCAGCGCCAGCGCTGCCAGCCAAGGGTGATGCCAAAATCTTCCAGGCTGGCAAGGTAGCTATCGCCAAGGCTGACAGCATCGCCAAGCTGGCGGAGGTAACCGATCGCATGGAAGCCCGCAAGGGTGACCTAAGTGATGAACAGTACGCCGAGCTGCTCAAGCTGGCTTGTGAGCGCGAGGATGCACTAGCAGTAATGGAGACAGATCCCTTTGATGACTGAACCGTACCTGACTAATGACCAGCTAGCAGCGCGTTGGGGGTTGCAACCAGCAGCTATCAAAAACCAACGCGCACGCGGCATCGGGCCTAAGTATTACACCATCTCGCGTGTTGGATTTCCTGCTCGTACACCGCGAGTTCGATATCCATTAGCCCAAGTCCTGGCTTTTGAAGAAGCCAATCAAATCACCCCGATTAACTGACATGTCTCTTTACGCATCTGGCATTGTTCGTATTATTTCTGAGCCTGCATTACGCAGCTTTGATAGCGGCACAATGGTCGCTAACTTTGCTGGCGGCATCATGGAAGGCAAAGATAAGCAAGGTAATTACATCAACAATGCAATCGACATTGAGATCTGGGGCAAGTCTGCTGAAATCGTTGTAGATCGCTGCAAGAAAGGCGATTGCATCATGGTTAGCGGCAACATCAAACGCCAAGACTGGGCTGATAAGACCACAGGCGATAAGCGCAGTAAGCATGTACTTAGCGTCAGCCGGTTTGAATTTCTGCCACGCACCAGCAACGCTAGCGATGAGGTGGCCTTCTGATGGATGCCACTGAAATTGAAACTGCATTCCGCGACTGGTGGTTTGACTCCTACAACCGCCCACCTAATCCCCAAGCGGTAATGACTCATGTTGCTTTTGCGGAACACATACTTGCGCTAGCCGAGCTGCTTGAGGTGATTGATGATTAAGCCCGCACTGCTCGGCAGCCTGTTGATACTGCTGCCGATGCCAGCATCCGCTAGGCCAGTCACCGCCACCGTCTACGACCCTTGGTACAGCGGCCGCACCACCTATTGCGGTCAGACCTACCAGCACTGGGGCATCAGCGCCGCTCACCCCTGGCTGCCATGCGGCACGCCAGTAAGTGTTAGCCACAAGGGACGCACCCTCACGGTGCGCATTACTGATCGGTGCGACTGCAACAGCATTGACCTAAGCGCCGGAGCCGCTTACCGCCTAGGCGTACCGCTCGACGGCATCGCCACCGTAAACATCAGCCACTAATTTCATGTCACAACAACACCCAATCCCCTCCCCACCGCCTGAGCTGGTGGTGCAGTGGCGGAAGAGTGGCCCCGCAGACGCTGCTGTGAACAACGCATATGAGCGCCACATCGCCACCCAGGCCGCCCGCTGGGGTGCTGACCAGGAGATGGAGGCGTGCTGTGAGTGGTTAGATCGCCGCTTGTTTGGGCGAGACGAGATTCGTGAACTCCGCACCGACCGCCGCCCCAAGCCGCCGAGCTTGAAGGAGCAGGCGCTTGAGGCACTGGAGCGTCGCAAGTTCATCATGAATGTGGAAGATCTTGATCTTTTGCGCCGCGCACTGGAGGCCCTTCCCAATGACTGACCCAACCGTCACGAACATCGACGAAGCCAGAGCACTTGCAGACGAGCTAGCCCAGTACTGCCATGAGTGTTGCAAAGATGGATCTTTAGCCGTTATTGATTCACTTATTGAAGGCATGACTGTTTCCTTTTTAATCCGGCTGCTGTTCTGCATTGCCCCAGTATACATGTTAAAAAAACTTCGCATTAAGATTGAATCCAATGTCTGACACATTCCGCGCCATGTGCGCTGAGTTGGTTGACGACCTAGAGGAATGGGTCGATGGTTATCTGATCAACGACCCTGCCGACGAGCACACCTCTGCCAGTTTTGAGCGGATCAACCGCGCCCGCGCCCTGCTGGCCCGGCCCGAGCCGGAGGGGCCGAGTGCTGATGAGTTGATGGATATGGCTGAGTTCTTTATCGAGGACAATGGCTTGCTTGGTTTGCACAACGCTGGCGAGTTTGCCTGCGCCGTCCTCGACCGCTGGGGCCGCCCCACACCCCAGCCCCCAGCGGACGGGGAGGTGGTGGAGTTGGTGGCCAGGCTGCACGGGGATGGCTCGGCCATGTCGAGTCAGTCGGGTCAGATGTGGTGGGATTTGATGGCCTCCAGTTCAACCGCTCAGCGAGATCATCTCAACGACATCACCCGCGCCGTCGAGCTGCTGCAGCGCCAACACCCGCAGCCGGTGGCGGTGAGCGAACGCCCCTGGGAACGCGAGGGGTGGTGTGATGAGCAGGGGCGGTGCTGGGCGTGGCACCCATTCGACCCCGAGAATGACGAAACCGGCGACTACTGGAGTCGCATTCCATGGCATTGGATAGATGACATTGGCATCTGGTCCCATTGCCTCCCCGCCAACGCCCTACCCATCCCTGAGGCTCAATGACAATTCTTTGTGATGCCGAAATTCGCAAACTCTGCATTGGAGGCATGGTGTCGCCGTTTGATTCTGAGCTAATAAATCCTGCCAGCCTTGATGTTCGACTTGGGCCAGATTTGCTGATTGAATCTGCTGAATCTCGTCAGTTTGTGCCATTCAGCATTTGTCGCTATAGCAATCTTGATCCATTTATGCTTGTGCCTGGCCAGTTTGTCTTGGGCTCGACCGTAGAGATCTTTAACCTGCCGGACTATATTGCAGCTCAGTTCATGCTTAAATCCAGTCGAGCCCGTGAAGGACTGGAGCATCTAATGGCGGGATACTGCGATCCAGGTTGGCATGGTTCAAAGCTAACAATGGAGTTACATAACAGCCGGCAACTGCATCCTGTAGCAATCTGGCCAGGAATGAAGATCGGTCAAATGATTTTTCACCGGATGTCGGCAACGCCAGAACGGAGCTATGCAACCACTGGTAGATACAATTCACATTCCACCGTTATGGGATCCCTCGGATGAAACCACTTAGCCCTGCTGCTCAGGCATTGCTGGACGCCTATGGCGACTTCGAGGCCGCAAACATTGATGCAATGGCCGCCGCCCTGCGGGCCTTGGCAGTGCGCATTGCCGGCGCTGATGCCATCCGCCAAAACGTTCTCGCCATTGCCGATGAACTAGAAGCCCAATGACACGCTGGCGCATCATAGCCCTTGCCCTAGGCGAGAAGGCGCACTCAGACCCACGGGTTGCTGATCGCGTTGCCTTGGTGCGCCTTACCATTCTACTCAGCTATTTAACTACAAACACCTTTATCGTTGCCGGTGTAATCCGGCATTGGAATCACTCATGAGAATCGCTACAGATCGCGGTGAAAACCATTTCAACGTGCGACTAACTGCAGAGCAAGTGCATCAAGCCCGTATTCTTGTAATGAAAGGCCCAGTTGGTACATTGCCACAACTTGCTAGGCGATGGGGTATTTCAACGCAAACTTTGCGTAATGCAGTAATTTATAAAAACTGGAAATGGCTGCCGCCGCCAACAGCAGAGGAAATTGCTAATACACCACTGCCAAGCTGGATAGATGCCGTTGGCGCGCCACACCGCTCGCACTGCGGCACTTGCGTTCATTGGTGCAATGTCAGATCATGCACCATGCAGATCCCTGAAGCCGGCGGTTTTTTTGCTACATCATGCGGAGCGTATACCACTACAAGCCTTGCGGGCTAACCAGTGAATTTGCATCAAAACCGTGCTTTTATTGTATAAACCAATGAATTTATCATGTCCTCATTCAAAAGCTACCTCAACGAGATTGCACGGTATCCATTGCTTACGGTTGGCCAAGAGATTCAATATGGTAGGCGCATCGCCAAAATGCGTGAGTTGCAGCAATTAGATCGACCATTGACAGACGCAGAGCAGCGGCTAGTGCGTAGCGGCCAGCGCGCCCGTGAACGCTTTATACAATGCAACCTGCAATTAGTGGTGCATGTAGCCAAGAAATATGAAAACCGAAAGCGCAAGTCGCTTGAGATAATGGACCTCATCCAAGAAGGCAATATAGGTCTTGCTAGGGCTGTTGAATTATTTGACTCATCACGCGGTTATAAGTTTTCAACTTATGCATATTGGTGGATAAAGCAAGGGATACAACGAGCGCTGTCGCAAAGTGACGCGATGATTAGATTGCCAACTGGACTACATGATTTACTAATAAAGATAGCTCGCACTACATCAGACCTTGGGCAGCGCATTGGCCGTACGCCAACGTTAACAGAAGTAGCAGAGCACATTGGTATTGATGTTAATGTTATCCATGATGCATTGCGCCGCAGTCATGCGGTACATAGTCTGGATGCAATATCAGCCGCAAATGAAGCGCTATCTTTGATTGATATGATTGCCGATCCTAAATCATTGATTGACATGGATGAGCTTAGTATCAGCCATCAAGCGCAAGAGATGCTAGAACTGATAGATAAATATTTGGATGAGCGCTCTAAGTTTGTTATCCGCAGTCGCAGGCTACAGCAGCCTTTGACATGGGCTGAGATTGCTGCAAAGATTGGTGTTGCACCATCACGGGTACAGCAAATCGAACGCTCGGCAATGTTTAGATTACGAATGATGCTTAACAAGGGAAAAGAGTTAAATGGCACACCACTTGGCAACTGCAACAATTGAGCACATCGGCGTTATATGGCGCGTATGTGCTAATGGGATATGTAAAGAGCACCAGCAAGAATGGCAAGCTAAGGTGTTTTATCACCAGATGACAGCCACCGATGCACCGCAGCTTCGCGATCCAGCATCCAATATGGTTGATCCTTAAACCATTCTTGCCATTCAGAACCAGACTTAGCGCCATTGCATCGCCTACATGCCGGCACTAAATTTTCAGCTGCAGTTATACCACCTGCAATCCGCGGCACAACATGATCAAGCGTATCGGCTGGGTTAGTGCAATAAGCGCAAGCGTGATTCCATTGCTCAAATATCCAAGACCTGAAGCGATGCTTGCTGATGCGTTTGGGTTGAAGGTTGGTTTCATCGATCAGGTGATCAAAGGGCATTTGACGCTCAGTAATCCCATCTCACCCTAGGGCGACCAGCGCGAATGCCAAGATGAATAAACCCTTTGGCTGCTCCATATCCAAGTGAAAAGGGCCATTTTGCATCACACCAATCCTGAACGGCTTTTACTGGTACGCCACTGATGTACCAGTCGATCGCGCCGCAACCTGGCTTATAGAGATGCTCGCTGTTTGTGGAACCACCAACAGCATTGTTTACGCTTCTTGGCCGATGACCGCTTGTAATGATGACTGGTTTGTTACCGAATTGTGCGCGGGCCTTTTCTATAAAAATGCACAGTTCCGTGCAGATGTCACACTGCGATTGATTGATAAATCGCCTGCGTTCTTCATTGAGGCATGTTTCACCGTATGTAATGTGCGGTGTAATAAGCGTAGCAAGCGAGGACGATGGGGTAAACCGTGGTGCCAACGGTTCTGTGGGATCTGGCTGCTTGCCAGCTTGACTCCATGTTTTGAACCATTCTTGATCCCTATTAAAAAGATCAGGCACTCGCTTTAATAGTGCCTCTTCCAATTCAACGATAGCCGCCATTTGATGTGGCAGCGCTTTGTAATAGCGGAACAAGTCGCTGGGTTTAATGCTGCTCATCGCTTGAGGTTGCGGAGGGCGGCTTTTACTGGATCATAAAGGCCGAGTACAGCGCTGACCTGCGTTGCGGTAGCAATACCACCAATCTTCTCCTCAATCACGTCAGTGACGACAGCCTGAACCTCAAGCGGCTTGGCGTGGTTGATGAGCATAAATGGCAATTCGATATCCAAGCGGGCAAAGATCGCTGGCAGCTCTTTACGGAGTGCGCGATTTACGGCCAGCTTGAGCAATGTACGTCCCAGCTCCAGTGCAATGGTACGGAAAATGCTTTTCATTGCGGTGACTTAGTAAGGATGCCGCCAATCCAGCCAGCGGCTGTACCTACTGCAGCATAAACGGCTGATGACTGAGGATCACAACTAGATGGGGTACGGATGCGGCACGCTGCAAGATCAATTCCGCCGATGACGATGCCTACTGCTAGCAGTCCCACTAGGCATCGGAGCAGGTAACTGCGCTCATTCATCTTCCTTCTAGCTTGCTTACTCGTTGCTCGACTGCATTAAGTCGATTGTAGGTTTCGCGGCGATCATCTTTGATGTCAATATGCATTGCCTCTAGCTGTAAAGCGATGTGCTCTACTGCGGAGGTAAGGCGGATGACAGCATCACGCGCTTGGTCGTTGCGGCGTGAAAATCCCATAGCGCCCATCGCAGCCACGCTGATGGACGCACCCATTGCCGCTGCGATGACCTCGATCATGACTTGCCTTGGCCGCGCATAAGTTTACGCCCATGACTGGGCTTGCTGCGGGCGCCATTGCCTTGGCGAGTGAGTTTAGGTTTGCCCGCTTGGTGTTGCAATGTAGCGGTGCCAGTTTTGCTGCGTACTGTCATCAGTCGAGGCCCAAGAGAGTTTTGAGTTCAGCCACGGTAAGGCCAGAGGCTGCGAGCTTCTCGGACGCCGTAAGCACCGGCAAAGACGCGGGCTCGGGAGCATGTTCTGGCGTGTTGCCTTCGTCGATCCATAAAAGATAAGCGGCGTAATCGCTATTGGCAGGATCCGGGGGAATAAATGCATCATCCGAAAGACGCTTGATGTTTGCGTTTGCAGTAAGTTGATAGGCCATAGATTAAAGCTCGATGGAGGCAGTGTAGGCGGCGGGACCCGCCCAAGATGCACCAAGAGTATTAGCAAATGTCGTGAAATTATTAGCAGAAGTAAATGATGCGGCAAGTCCTGCAATCGTTGGATTTGCTCTCATCGTTACAGGAAAGTTGCCAACATAAGAAACGTTTGCCGTTGTTCCTAAAACGTTAAGAGTTGCGCTTGTTGTCGCGGAAAGGTAGTACCTCTGACACAGCGCCAGCTCCTGCCCAATGTGGCGCCGTTCAAAGGGGGTAGCAACCGGGCCGGGTTCTAGTTGGACATCACCGATGGTCCAGGTGCCGCTAGTTTGCGCGCCAACCGTAAATAGGATCTCAATGCCGGTAGTAGCAGCGGCAGGAACGCTGATGTTGGTGGAGTAGCGAGTGAGGGTGCTGTTTACAGTGAATGTGCCAGTGGCAATCTGGGTGCGAGTTGGGCTAGCAATAGTGCCAAACGTATCAGCAGTGTTGGCATAAAAAGCAGTCCATGTAACGGTGGTCAGCAGCGTATTAGCCAAGTCAACGCTTAATGTTGCCGTCGTGCTGGAAAGATCAGCACTGTTGAGCTGCTCAATGCGCTGGCCAAATCCAATGGCCGTTACTGATGCCGCCCCTGTAAAGCGATAGTCAAATTGCCCGACCGTTGCGCCTTGCACACGCTGACCAGTGACATTAGCGCCAGTGCAATAGCCATACCAGCGATCTACGCTGTATGCCAAAGCCGCCGCTGCGGTGAATGTTTGCGATGCGCCAGCGTTGCGCTGATCTACAGCCATCAACCCGTTGATAATGCGGTTCCTAGCGCCGGCAATTTGCCCGCCGTTTAGGTTAGCAACCTGCACCTGATCAAGACCAGCGTCAATCCTAAATAGGTTTGCATTGGTGTCACCTTCAATGCGAAAGTCAATGTCAGCGCCGCCATCGTTAAATACCACTTCTGTGGTGCCAAACTCAACGCGCTCCACGCCGTTGGTAGCGATCCCAAATTGATCAGCACCGGCGCGAAAGATGCCGGTATTGGGGTCGCCGTCAAACGCAATGGCGGGCAATGCAGCAGTGCCGCCGTCATCCGCCAGCAATGCGCCGGTCAGTGTGCCGCCGGATTGGCTCAACAGTCCGAGGTTGACGCTGGCCAATGTGCCAACGGTGATCCAGCCGTTGTTGGCGGCATTGCGGATCTTGAGCAGTCCACTAGTGGTATCTGCCCACCACTGGTAGGCATAGGTAGTGCTGGGTTGCGCTGCGCCGCTGTTCTGGCTGACAATGGCGGCAAGGCCATTGTTTAAGTCAGAGCGGAAGGCTGCGCCTGACTGATTGGCAATAACGTAATCATGTTGCGCCATCGTTAAACCTCGCGGCCATATCCAACTGCAGTGTAGGTGAAGTTACGATTCACGCTTGTGCCGGCACTGTCTTTAAATTCTACAGTAAAACCTGTTCGTGTCATTGCGGTGACCACAAAGAAGTCGCCGGTAGCCATATTCTGCGCTGTGATGCCAACGTTTGGCACCTGATAAAACGCATTAGCAAAAGTAGCTGCGTAGGATCCGGCACCACTGGCAATTACAGCGGACTGCTCAGTCCGTAGCTGCAGCTCCATCAAGCAGCCCAGTTCATCAATGATGATATTGAGATCGGGATCTTCCGATATTGCCCGCACCTTGAACTGGAATCCACGCCCGCGTGCAATAACATTTGCAAACTCATTCCACTCACCCCATATAGGCGTACCGGCGGGGTCATCATTGGTAGCACGCACATACAATTGTGCATTTACCTTGTCGATGTTGTCTTCGTCAATGTCGATCCATTCGTCAATCAATGCTATCTTGTCATCCCACAGCGCGGCCGGCACCAGTGGCCTAGTAGTAAAGCGACGGCGCAAGTTAACGTCGTAAACGCCGCCCATATCCCAGCTACTACCAAATTCGTATTCACCAACTGGATTGACCCCGCCAATTGCATCAATCGTTGCCAGTGCGTCCCAGTCGCCATCTGATGCCATGTCATCAATAAGTTCTCCAGAATCAATAATCAGGCCGTCATATTCCAATGAATACACCAGTCCTTGAGTGTTGCCGCTAAACGGCGGCACTTCTTGATCTTCGGCGTATTGCTTAAACAATGAACGCGGTTGCGGCGCTGGAAATGTCGCAGAAATACTTGCGGCATTGGCAGAGCGATTGCCCGTGTCATCTTCAAACTTCAATAGGTAGGTGCCTTCCAGCATCGGCACTTGCTTCTGGGTTTGGCTGCCGGCTGCTGCTGCAACGATCTCCTGTGATTGCTCCCATGTAGCTGTGGCTGTAGCTGTGCTATGACGAATTAACACCTTGCCGCTGAGCAACACGTCTAGGTCTATGGCCCGATCCCAGGTCAACACACCACTTAATTGATCGCCAGGAATCAAGCTGACATTTTGCACGTCACTAGGCGGCGCAGTCTTTCCAAATGTTTGGACCTTTAGCAGTGCTGGCTGTACAGATGAGCGCAGGTTTGCACCAATCGAATACACCTCAAATTCATACATGCCTAGGGTGGTATCCAACACTTCATAATCCACTCGCTGGATGCGCTCATCTGTCCAATTGCCGTTTGATGGTCGCCAGCGGATGCGGTATTGCTGGACGCCGGGCACCGTATCCCAATCAACAACTAGCTTTGACTTGGCAATTCCGCCAGCGTCGTAAAGAACCTCAGCGGCTGTCAGATTATCCGGTGCAGGTGGGATAATGTTGAGATCGGTAATATCACGCTCTTGCAGTGGCTGATCGCGTTCAATGTAGGCGTACTTACCTGCGCTGTAGGACAGCGCGGTAATCGCATATTTGGATCCATCCTGCTCGGTAATACCTAGCACCCGCCAAGTAGATGTTTGGATGTTGCTGGTTTCGTAAACCCATACGCTATTTGCATTGGGCGCAGTTGTAAATGCACCGGTAACTGCGATGACCTTGCCGGTAATAGATTGCGCAACGCGCAGTTGCACGGTGCCGTCTGGCAACACCACCGAAAGGGTGCCACCACTCACCAATCCCGTGGCATCATCAACGGTGATGGCAGTAGTGGTAGCGCTTGCAATGCGCCCGCCACGCCTAGCGCCAGCCCTTACTGGGTCGGCAATGCTGATGATTTGACCGGGGCGGACAATGACACCAGCATCCATGCCGGTGCTAAACGTAACGGTTTCACCTTCGTATCGCTCGGTGTAAAGCAACCACTCGCCAATGCGTCGGGCTTGGCCGCGGCTAGTAGTAGCAAATGCACTGAGTTCTGTTTTAACTACGCCATATTTAGCAACGGCTTCAGCATCTTCCACTACTTCGTAAGCTATCTCCCTGATGTTTAGGTCTAGATATCCGACGACCGCAACATTAGGACGTGTCTTAAGGCTGCTGCCGCTATAGTTGAATCCTTCTTCAGATACATTAGCCAGCGTAAATAGAAATGCTGGATCAGCAGGTTTATCCGCTGATACGGTCAAAGAACCGACGCTCCAGTACGGCATGGCGCGGAATACCGAGCACATGTCATTAATTAACTTGTACGCTTCTTCGCTGGTTTGGATGTTGACATTGCAGCTAAAGCGCGGCTCGAAGCCACCAAAGCCATTGGGGACTAGCTCGCCGCAGTATTGGCTGGCAGCAAAGAATGAAAACTTATCTAGTTGCGTAACATCCAAATGTTCACCTAGTCCATAACGAGTGGAGCTAAGCAAGTCGAAAAGTATCCAAGCGGGGTCGCTGCACCATTGCGCTGCGCCGAAAGTGCCATTCCAGACGCCGGAGTAAGTAAGCCGCCCAGTGATTTGATCTACCGTAGCATTATTTGGAATGCGTACCTTGATGCCGCGAATTAAATAGCTGCGTTGCGGAATGTTATTGAATTGCTCAGCATCAATGCGGATGCCAACCAATGCGCTATTAGGGTATGCCAGTCGGCTGTAGATAATCTCGGTGTAACTACGCCATTCAAAAGCATTGGCTAACCGCACATCATTGCTGTCAGCATTGATGCGCACCAGTCGGATGTCCGCTGGAAATGTCCCGCTCAGGTTGACTAGGTAAGCGCGTTGATATGGGTCGCCGGCGCGTCCCGCAATGGTGTCATCAATGACAACGCTAAAGCCGCCGCCGTTGTATTGCACCTGCACTTGCAGCCGCAATGACTGGCCAATGGTGTCACCGGTATTAGTAATTTCTTCTAGCCGCGGGACATTGATCGTGATGCGCACTGCATCGGTTTGAGAGTCGGTGATAGTGCGTGTTACGGGGCCATCGTTGCGGACCGTTACGCCAACAGAACGCTCGTCTTCAATTTCACCGGCAAATGGTATAGCGTCTTGATTCTGGGTGCCAGTACGGGTGTATACCGTGACGTTTTGAAAGTTAAAGGTACCGTCTGGATTTTGTAGTGGCGTGTTATCCAGGAAGATGCTTTTGAAGCCATCTTTCAACCCTTGGATCTCCCCTTCGCTGATCAAGTCAATCAACTCAGCGTATTGCCGGGAGTCGAGGTTGTCGCTTGCTGTTGTGGGCGTACGAGCGCCGCCGCCGCCGCCTTTGCCACCACCACCACCACCACGAACGAGATCGCTCATGCCGCTACCTGCACAGTGTCGATACCGGCTGAGATGACCACGCTGCCTACCACGGTTTCACCGTAAACGATCGGCACCGGCACACCTTGGCGTGACGTATTTTGAATGCCGCTAAAGCTGTATGACTTGCGTGGGTCGTCTTGGGTGTCGGCGCCTTGCGCTACTTTTGGTGTAGGTGTCAAGAGTTGGGCGACGCCTCCAAGAACAAGCGATGCACCTGCAAAGAGAAGGACGCTGCTAAGTGCTACTGGAGCGGCAAGGCCAAGCAGTCCAATAGTTGCGCCACCTGTAAAGAACGCTCCTACGATCAGCAATGCGCCCAAAATAATCCGACCGGTTGCCCCAGCCCCACTTACCACAGGCACAAAGCTGATTGGCGCAGCGCCAGCAGGATGATGCAGCTCTTCTAGCTCAAGGTCGTAGGTGCCGACGCTGACGCGGTAGTGCTGATCGTTCATGTGCGCTTCTAGCTCGGGCCAGTTGGCCAGCAGGAAACGCACGGCCTCAGCCGCAGAAGCTACATCCGCCTCTAGTACGCGATGACCGATAAACTTGGCGAGCTTGCCATACAGCTTGATCTTACGCAGCATGACGCAACCTCCTACCTGTACATTTTAAGAGCCAATTATTGTATAATTCGCGGCTGCTTAGCCGGCTTTGCAGATGATGAAGCATCATCTGGTCGCCTAGATACACGCCGCAGTGGTTTAACCCAGTGCTGTTGATGCTCATGAGCAACAAGTCACCAATCGCCAGATGTTCTTCTTCGTCTAGCTCGCGGAAGCCGGTGGCCTTCCAGCACTGGTCAAAGTACGGCTCAACCTGGAACTGCTCAGGGCTGGCGCATCGATCCCAATCGCGCAACATGATGCCTTGCTCGGCGTACCAGTCGCGGGCTAGCGTCCAGCAGTCATGGGCGCCAAACACCCACTCGCGGCCGATCAGGGGTGCCTTGTAGCCGCATGGTGTGCATTCGTCCCATGCCTCGGTTTTAGGATTGACGATATACCACGGCAGTCCGCTGGTTTCGCAGGCAGTGCGATCTGCAGGTGATGGGGCCGGTGGCGTTATAGGGTGGCTGTGGACAATAGCGATGATCTCGCCTGCGTCCTCCGCTGCCTGCCAGTCGTCAGGGCTGAGCACAAAGAACTGATCTGGGCTAGTGGCAAGGTTTTGGCATGGCCAATACCTGTGTCGACCCTTGCGGACAATGACCAGGCCGCACGCCTCGCGGGGGTCTTCAGCTTGCGCATGGGTTAAAGCATCAGCGCGCCAGGTCATGTGAAATACGTTCCGACGCCAGGGAAGCTGCCATATGGCAAATTTGAGTTAACGCGAAATGTATATGCGCGGTTAGTAGCGGTGAAGGTATAGGTAGCGGATGGGATTGTGCCGCCTGTATAGGTAGTCCACAAAACAAAATCCGATGATGCAGCAGCTTGCGTAATGTCTAGCGCCTTGTATTGAATAAGGTTTTTGCCGACTACAAGTCGGATCAATCGTGTATTTGTAATAAGCGCACGCCTTGCCAATGGCAGTGTTGAGCTAGCAATAAACTGGCCGATTGCAGCGCTAGATCCTGCGGGGAACAGCACGGATAAGCGGTCGCCCGATGCAGATGCAGATGTGCTCGCAATAGCAGTAAAGAACTGCTCAAGCGGTACCGGTGAGCTTAGCGTTACTGTATTGCCCGAGACTGCTGTTACCTGCGAATTGGCGGGCAGGTACGAGCCGGTCACGCTCATTCCAGGTATGATCCCGGCGGCGCTAGACAGCGCAATCTGAGTGCCATCGTTTGAAATGGTGCCAGCGCTAGTTGCAAGAGTACTAGCCGTAGCATTTTGACTGACTGTTACAAGATTGCTATTAACGCTTGACACTGCTGTGCTGGCAGGAATGCCAAATCCGGTTACGGGATCGCCAACGCTAAGTGATACCGCTTGGTCTAGTGTGATGATATTGCTGCCGGTGGTTACAGTGCCGCCAAAGCGTTGCTGTGAAAATCGTAGCTCACAACTGCGCAGCCGTTTGCCGCATACATCTTGGCTGAGCGCCCCGACAACAGCATCATTGAAATTAAAGTAGGCATTACCGACGTAGCCGCATTCGGGGCCGCGGTATATCCACTGGCATACATTGCTAACGCACTGCCGCTTAGGTGCGCGTACACCAACCAGATCAAATGCAGCGGCTAATTCAAATTCAATGGCGTCTCGATTCTCGCCAGCTTTGCGGTCGATGTAATAGATCTCACGCGGAAACTCTGCTGTTGGGTCGGCAGTAGGATTGGTGCCGCCGGGAAAGTTAATAGCATCTAGGTAGCGCGCTAGCGTGCGAATGCGTGTTACCTTTGCGCCTTCAATGCCATTAGGTAGGCTTAGTATTAACCCTGTAATAGTGCCAAAGATATTGCTTATGCGCAACTTGGGGCGCGGCAATGAGCCGGTGCCGGTGTATTCGAAATCTGTTGCTTCAATGGGAAATGCTAGATATGCCTGCCCATTCCAGACAACATTGCCGTTGTTGGCGGTATTTGTGCCAGCATGAAAGTAGTAGGTTTCGCTGACTCCATGTTGCGCTGTATTTAACTCAAGCTGGAATAGCTCGATAACAGCACTAGGTGCAATCTGCTGTAGATCTGAAAACGGTACAGCCATTATGGTTCAAATACTTGTTTGAACGTGGCGCGAATGACAGCGCGGAATGGCTCGTCAATTGTTTTTTGCCACTCGCTACAGATCCATTTGTAGCTGGTACTGGTGTCAGGTGGCGTCCAGTCAAATGACTCAGCGCCAGCGCGTGCTTCAAGGAAGGTTTCAATTTCGTCCGACACTTCCTCGGTTACATTCCACTCCAGTGCCCACTCCTTGGCATCCTGATTGAGTCCAAACCGTACGCGCTGCTCATAACCATCGCCAAACTTGGCGGATCGCACTGTAGGAGCACTGCTCTTACTGGCACCAATGCGTGGTCTGTAACTAGGGAAGGTAGCCATTAGCGCGCCAGGATGCCGCCAGGGCGTTGTTGTTTGATTAACTCTGACTGTACTGCAGTACTGATGACACGGCCAAGCTGATTAGCGCCTTGCTCGTCACCTTCTACGCTGCTGCCTTTGGCGTCTACGTTAACGATCACGTTAGTGCTGCCACCACCCATCTTATCGTTAGCGACGATGGTGCCACTACGGCCTGGTACAAACAGCTCCGGGCCACGCTCGCCCACCATGTAGGTCTGGCCGCTGGATACGGGGCCGCCTTTGGCGCGGGCCTTAAATGCGCCGGAGTAGTTTTTGATGTTAGGCAGTGATGGCACCATCTGTGCGCTACCGCCAGGCTTGAACTGGCTAGAGCCAAGTCCGCCGCCGCTGCTACCGCCTGGCAGCAGACTCACGATGGCGTTCAGAATTGCCATCTGGATCATCTTGGCGATGATTTGCGCGGCCATATCAAGGAACATATCCGCGACTGACTTAAAGAAGCTACCCAATGCTTCCTTAGCGGTCATGCTGCCGCTGATGATACCTTTGAAAGATGTACTAAATGCGTCGCCGATGCCTTCTGCGGCTTTGGTAATCATGTTGATTGGATCGGTTAATGCGTCAAGTTCTGCCTTGACACCAGCGGCTGCACCTTGTAGACGTTCCCGATCAGTTTTAGGTCTAGCTAGCTCAGTCTTCTTGGCAGTAATGGCGCCAATCTGCTCAGGCGTAAATCCTTGGCCTTGCAACTTAGCTAGCTCATAAGCCAGCCTTAGCTGCTCACGCTCTTGCTCGGTGGTAGCGGTTTTAAGTGCTAGCTCTAGGTCAAGGCCAGCGATGATTTCATCAAAGTTCTTCTGCTGCTCTATCTGCAGCTTGAGTACATCTTGAAGCCCCTGCTGCCTAATTGCTTCTGCTTCGCCTTGCCTTGTACGAGCAATGGCAAGCCTAGCCACGCCGTTTTCTTCTTCTTCCAGTAACCGCGCTGTTTCATTACCAGCCAGCACTAATGCTTCTACGGTTTGTAATTGACGTACCCGTATTGGATCACTAGATTGCTCTGCTTCAAATATCAACTGTGCAAATTTAGTTTGTATGCCTTTCTGCTTTGTAATAAACTGCTGATCCCTTACTACATCAGCAACACGCTGTGCTTCGCGTTCGGCTTCCCGTGCTGCCTTTTCCGCTGCCCGCTCCGCATCGGTTTTCCCTCTTTTGCGGCCGCCACCGCCACCGCCGTCAAGCAGCGCAGGTGTTTGCGCCGTCATTTGCGGTGCTGTTGCCGTTGGTTTTACCTGCCCAGTGCTGTAGCCATAAGATTCAATTAGATCACGTTCTCGCTGTCCCGCCAATTCTTGAAACTGACGGTTGCGTTCAAATGGATCTTTAATCCGCCGACCTTGTACAATTTGCTGCGCTTCTGTTTGGGCTTGATTTAAGATCTGTTTGCGCTGGCTATCACCTAGACCAAAGCTCTTTGCCCTGGCGCCAGTTGCAATTAACTGGTTGATCAGGTTAATTGCAAAAATTGCCTCGTTAAGCACCGCCTTGATGGCTGGCGACAGCGCCGTGCCAATGCCACGCGCCAAACCATCAATGCCATCTTGCAGTGTGCTAAGGCGACCTTGCAACGTATCGCTTTGAGCAATAGCTCCATTGGCATATTTGCCGCCAACGCTAGTGAGATTTACTAACGCAACTTCGACTGCTTTGGCGCTAATTTGACCTTTCTCAAGAGCTTTTTGAAACTCTTCGCCGGTCATCCCATACATTTTGCGCAGCTCTTGCTGCAGCGCAACGCCGCGCTCTTGGAATTGCAGTAGCTCTTCGCCTTGCAATCTGCCCTTGGCTTGGACTTGCCCGTAAGCCGTAACTAGGCCGCTCAGCTCAGCACCAGTGGCGCCTGAGGCATCAGCTAGGCGCCGCGTAGTTTCAACTACCTTGTCAGCTTCAACGCCAAATGCTTGCAGACGCTTGGCTGAATCAATCAGCTCAGTGCTGGTGAACGGCGTTACCGCGCCAAGCTGCTGCAGCTCTTTAATGATCTGCCCAGCTTTTTCGGCGCTGCCTGTTAGTACCTGCAGGCTGCGGGTTTGGCTTTCTAGTTCAGCAGTTTTGGCAAATACAAATCGTGCTGCTTGGATAGCGCTAAATGCCGTAGCCAACTTAGTCGCCGCTGCTGCTATACCGCCAAATGCGCGCTCAGTTTGCTGCGCTTGGCCTTGCACCTGCCGCAGTTTGCTGACAGCATTGCTGCTGTCAACATTAATGGCGACATTAGCGACAACCGACACAGCCGACCTACCGTCTTCGTTTCATTCTACGCTCCTGCTCTTCGTTTTGCAGGTCAAAGTAACAGCTCCATATAAGCAGCTCTTCCATTGTTACTTCTTGGTTGAGCCGGGCTAGTGAGTAGCCCAACTCTTTAGCAATACCAAGTTGCAGCAATAGCAAGTTGTCTTTCTTTAACTCA
>TARA_R110000868_G_scaffold115032_4_pt1 | contig 22808 bp, 33 predicted proteins | sample TARA_R110000868 | Tara Oceans TARA_R110000868 (sample SAMEA4397489) | marine metagenome | biome: Polar Biome; feature: [SRF] surface water layer (ENVO:00010504); material: water (ENVO:00002006), including particulate matter (ENVO:01000060) such as... | depth 5 m | reverse complement strand
CATCTTCAATTTTCCAAAAGTCACCGTTCCACTTGCCTCCGCACTTTATAAATGTCGCTTCCATTTCCACATCTGTCAGCCCTACCCATGTGCGCTGTGGGTGGGTGTAAAAAGCAGTGCCAACACCTTTACTACATTCCCACCAAATTTTTCGTGGTCTTCCGTCAACGTATTGACCTTCGCAAACATCTTCTGAAACCCACGCCACAGGCTCTTGCTCTGCATACGCTTCTTTGTACAACCCAAGTCTCTCGTTCTCAGAGTGCAAGGCTTGCAGTGTTTTTTCTTTTGCCAAGGCTTCTTTGATGGCGGTGATTGCATCCATGCCCTCATCAGTCATTTCGCCATGCTTGATTGATAAACCTATCAATGCTTTATGTGCCATGCGTAATGCTTCTTGTGTCATGCTTCACCTCTGGCTCTGATGGCGGCGGCGTATTGTTGCCAGCCGTATTCGTCCTGCGCTTCACACACCTTTGCACACGCTTCACGTTCTTTGGCGGCTATGATGTCTAACTCTCCGCGCAACCTAGCAACTGTGATCAACAAAGAATCTCTTGCGGTTTTTAATCTTTCATATTCAATTGTTTCTTCGTTTGTCATGACTTGCCTTTCAATATAAATTTTGGACAGCGTTGCAAAATAAATCGTGTTGGGGTTTGTGGTTTGCCAAACCTGTCAGGCATCTTGATGCACTTGTGGTTAACGTAGTTCTTGCACTCAAAGCAAACACGGCGGTCGTCACCAATGTCTTCATCGCGCTCCCACAGCTTGTCGGCCAAACTCCATGCATCGTCCGGGCTCAATCCCTGCTCTTCAAATGCGTTGCGACGACGTGTGTGCTTGGCAACTGCAATGTCTATTTCTTCCCCGGTCATGCTGGCACCTTTAACATCATTTCCTGAGTGCGTTTCTCGGTGGCTCTATGAGCGGCAATCATGGTGCGTGCAGGTAAGTTCTCCAGCACCATCTCGTAATCTTCCAGCACACCACGCAAGGTCACCATGTCAGGGCCATTCAGGCGTATCGACATGCCTTTTTGCAAATGCCTCATACCTGCATTTGCCAGTGCCGTGGTTGCGTCTCCGATGGCATCTTGCTCGTCAGCAACAAGACCCATATCCAGTAATGTTTGCATCATGTTTACTGCATCAAAAACAACTTCCCAGTCTCTCAGGTTGACATCAGGGGATCGCTCGATGTTTGCAAGACCAGCTTTCATGATGCCCAGTTGGCGGTCTCGTTTTTGTTTTGGCAGTGGCTCTGTTGGGCTTGCCATCAGTACATCCCAGTGGCTGTAGCTGAACTTCGGTTTCATGTTTTCTCCTTTAATCCCACAACAGTGTGGTGCCTACATTCTAACACAAAGTTAGAGATTCTCAATAGTAATTGTTGAATCTGCTCTGTTGATATGCATGACTCCTGTGGTCACAAAATTCCAGTCGTGGCCGTTGGGGTCTGCCTCAGTGTGTGAGTGGGCCAACAGCCACACTTTCTTGCAAATCCATTCTTTGCCAGCCTCGTCAAACACACGCCACTTGTGATCAACGGTGCCCCTGCCGGGTTGCCCGGCAGACTTGTTGTACCTGATCCTGAATTTCATATCACCTCCACCTCAGGCTCTTGTGCCTCTGGTGCCACTGCCACTGACAGGTTCATGTGAACGAACTTCATGGGCTCTTTGCTCATGTTCTTTGTTAAGGAATGGGGTAACCATGCATTGGCAAATATCAGGCTTCCTGCCTCAGGTGTAAACACAATCTGATGCGATCCCATGGTGATCTTGGTGTTATCTTTTTCAGGCAAATTGGTAATTACTTTGGCCGACCTTGGATCGTGCAATACCAGCTTGCATGAGTCCTTGGGTGCGTCGATGAAATAGAACGCACTGATCTGCACACCATGGCCGTGAATGTGTGTTTCCATCGAAGACATGTGGCTGTGTTCTTGCGTCCACATCTCAGTGAAGAACGTCACCAAGCTATCCATGTTGTAGCCTTGTGACTCAAGAATGTTCCATGCGGTTTGAGATACGTACCGTGAAAACTCTTCCAACTCTGGCTCATGTGCATAGGTTCCGGTCATAAGGGTGGCACCTTTTGAACCTTCACGATGGGCTTCTTCATACCTCGTTGACACTGTGCGAACTGCCTCCAAAAACTCAGGTTTTTTCACCACGTAAATTGGGCTGGCAAAGTAATGTGCCTCTTCAAGTTTGTCCATTTGTTTCTCCGTTAATTTCGGAGAAGTCTAACATTTCGTTAGACTGATCGTCGTATTTTTTTTGATCAAATATTTCATACCAACCGCACTCTTTACATTCCCATCTAGTTCTTGAATGGGTAAGCTCTAAAGCACTTATGTGTCCTCCACATTTGCACAATCTCATGGAAACTCCTTACACAGGTGGTGAAATCAGGCTCGGCTGGGCGAAGAACTGCCTTCAGCCACCGAGGTGACATCCAGCACATTCCCACACAGTATGGAGCCATCGAGTGTTCCGTATGGGAGTCGGCTCACAGCATAGTGACCAACCTTCAGGGCTTTCCGACCTATTGCGTCGTCTTGCACAGCCCCTGATCCTGAACCGCTACCCATAGGATTTGAACCCATGGACGGCTCAGGAAGACTCCTGTTTGCGCCTGCACCTTCTGTGCGCTCTCGCCTCAGATCAGAACGTCGTAGAGTGGGTGGACTGCGGACTACACCTTGCGGCTTCCTACGCTTCCCTCATGCTCACTCAAAACCCGGTAGACCTCTGGGGCATAGCAGGCAGTGGAAAACAAAAAAGCCGTTAATGAAACCCCGGTGGAAGAACCCCAGTCTTTTGGACAGAGGCTACCCCATTCGGGGTCGGGATTTCATTAACGGCTCTCACTTGCTTCGGCTTCCACACCTTGCAATTCAAATTCTATCAACACGTCTCAAGACGTGTCAACATCAACTTTTGTTGACAGCCATAACCGATTTCTTCAAGGGACAGAGCGAAGGTATTCCTCGGTACTCAGAGCGGAGTGAATCATTTTTTGTCAACAGTCAGGAATATATCATCTCTTTCTTTTTTAGCTCCATAACCTTCGCAACAACCGCAAATAAACTTTCCTTTTGATGCAAATCGTTGGCATCCCACCCCACAGTGTCGGCCATTGTCCAAGGTAAACCTGTACTTACTGCCGATTTTTCTCCAGTCTTTGACTCATCGTTGTCGGCAAAAACATACACCCTGCCGGGCACCTGATCGGCCACCTGCACCATATTGCTGGCGCTGAAGCACACAACCACCGCCGCAGGTATGCCAACGCTCTTCAGGGCATGTTTTAAGGACATCCCTGTGGCTACCCCTTCCACCAGCCAACTCTCGCCTGCATCGCGGTTTCCCAGCGTCAGGACGGCGTTCTTTGCCCTCATGCCGTGGAGCATCTTCTTCTCGTACTTGCGAGTGTCCACGTCCCATCTGATCGACTGGTAGCCCTGCAACTTGTTGGTAACCACATTCCGCATCGGGATCAGCAATTTGTCTTCTAGCACCAGCCCCCGGGCTTCTTTGAACCCCTTGATCTCAAGGTAGGGGTGATGGTCTTGTTTGGCCGACCGCAGGGTGATGTCAGCCTGCAAGGCGGCTTGCTCATACTTCTTGTCCTGCTCGCTGGCCGCTGTAGATCGTTTTGCCGCCCATGCACGCTTTTCTTCGTCAGTCCATGGTTTGGCATGCGGGTCTTCGTACCAGATCACTCTGGCCTCTCCTGACCAGTCCATGACCCATCCACGCTGGCCGTCCCAGAAGTAGGCACCGTTGCCAGACTTTGGCCTCTCGGTGGTGCCGCACCGCTTGATCTTGTCGGACGCATACAGGCGAGTGTGATCAATCTCAACACCATGGGCTCGGGCAAAGTCAACGAAACGCATACGCCCCCCTTACACCACACAGGCGTTCATACTTGGCACCGCGCTTGAGGCGCTTGCACACATTGGCCTTGCTTTGAGCTTTGGCCTTCTGTTGAAGTTGCGCTGAAGTCAAGGGCGCTGGCGGCTCGTTGTACTGATACACCGAAAACCCAACAGCCACGGCCAGACAAACCAAATATTCTTTAATCATTTGCCAGCCCCTTTCTTCCACGCCATGTTCAGTTGGGTAATTTTATTGATCACGTTCTTGCCAATCTCAACTGTAGGCGCAGTGGTGAACTTCCACGTCGGGTCTTGCCCGGTGATCTTCTTGAACAGGTGGTAGGCACGGCCTTGTTGGTTCTCAGGCTTGCTGTGGATGCGTGCGTAGTTCACAACTTGGTGCCACAGGTGCTCGGCGTTGTCGGCAATCTTTTTCTTGTTCTTACCCTCACCGATGAAGATTTCCTTCATGTGGCCGGGCAGTGCTTCGCTGATCTGCGTGCTGACCTTCTCGTGGCCGCATGCCATGCACCGCTTATGGAACGGCTTGTAGCCACAGCGTGGGCAACCCTTGGACTCAAACTCTTCTTCCTTGCGAATGGCTTTGTCCAGCTTCTCGCCGTCGTCAAGCTTTGCCAGACCGTTGAAGTAGATGTCGTTGAAGTCCTCAAAGAAGCGCACGATGTTGCCGCTGAAGTCCAACAGGTAGCAGTCCTTCTTGCCAGTCTCGTTGGATGAGCGCAGGCCACGCCCCCACATCTGGATCGCAGTGGACAGCGACTTACGCAGAGGACGGGCATCACAAATACAACCCACGTCAGGCACGTCAAAACCCTTTGCAAGGGCTTCCACGCTGATCAGCACCCGCAGGTGGCTGTCGGGCTTCCTGTACTCCTTCAGGAGGTCTTCCCGCTCCTTGGCGGTAGTGTCTGAAGTAAACACAGCGGCCATCACGCCGCTTGTAATAAATTGCCGGGCTAATTCTTCACAATGCTTGATGGTCGCGCCAAACACGATGGTCTTGCGGTTCTCGCCAAACCTGTGCCAGTCAGCGACTACGTCACCAATGATTGCCATGCCGCGCTCTTCAGCGGCCTTGTCTGTCCACTCACCGCCTGCGGTGGCCGCGCCAGTCATGTCGGGCTTATGGCAGGAAAAGATTCGCATAGGCACCAGCACGCCGTTTTGCGTGAGGTCGTACATGGTGGTGGCGTTGATCAGGTTGGTGAATATCTTGCCCAAGCCAACCGTGAAGGGTGTGGCCGACAAACCGACTACAGCGGCACCAGTGCTTTGTGCAAACTCAGTCCATGCCTTGTAGGCAGTGTGAGCTTCATCGACCACCAGAACGTCCATCTTCGGCCAGAACTCGCGCTTGGCAATCGTCTGTACAGATGCAATCTGCAACAGTTCATCAGGCTTGCGTCTCCAGTGATTGGCTTGAATGATCCCGTGGCTATGTAAACCGTAGTTGTCGGCCACCGTGGATGTCTGGTTGATCAGCGTGGTGCGGTCGCACAGGAACACTGCACGCTTACCGCGCTGGATCGCTTCATTACAAATCCGCAGGCCAAGGTAGGTCTTACCCGCCCCGGTAGGAGCCATGATCAATTGATTCTTGTGGCCTTCACGGAACCCTTGCCTCAACTCGTTGTGAGCATCAACTTGAAATTGTCGAGGGGTTGGGAATTTTGATCCATCATCACGCTCACTTGGCGCTAGGGCATTGGTCATTTTTTGCCTTTCAGCTTATCGTTTTCTTTTTGAAGTTTCTTGCAAAGTTTTACTGCCTCGTTACGCTCATTCATCAGCCCATGTATACGAACGTCAAGTTGAGCATTCAGATGGTTTAGGCGTGTGATTTCGGCGTGTGCTGTTGCCAGTGCGTCGTCGGATTCCAACAGCTTGTACATGGCATCTTGGTCGGCCTGTAAAGCCAATTCGTTTGCCTTCAGTTCGGCTTCGTCTGGGCCTTCACCAATAAGTGTGATTGACTCAGAAAGCGTAGTCTGACTACTAGTTGCGGCCTCCTCAACGATCTGCTTGGCCTTCTCGACAATGTGCTTTTTCTTAGACTCAGCCTGCTTTTTCTTGGTCTCTGGGTTGCGGATGGAGCCAACAAACGACCGAGAGACAGCGCAAATATTGGCAATCTCGTAGTCGGCTTTGTCTTTGGTCAACTTGTGAGCCATGGCCGCTTCAACCACCTTGCGCTTGTCTTCATTGGTGCGTGGCTTGCCGTGTGTGCCATTGACACCGAAGGACATAACTTGCGCTTCAAGTTGAGTGCCGGGCTTGTAGTTAACTTCCACTTGCTTGATGCCCAACAATTTGTAGGCGTGATAGCGATGAAAGCCATCCACCAGCCAATGTGTTGCGCCATCAAACACCGTGAGCAAGGCAGGGAATACATCCCCTTCCTTCATGCACTCAACGTATTGATAGACAAGCTGTTGATCGATTAACTCACGGCCTTGGGTGCCGCCGTCGATCCTAATATCGTTCAGGTTTATTTTCTTCATTCATGTCTCCATTAAATACCCAACATCGGGTCAGTCAAACAAATCAGGGCGCAGTTCTTTTGCTGTCACGAGACCTTGTGTGGCCTTCTCAATTTTTCTTGCCAAAACAAACGATGGACGGCGTGCTTTTCGGATCAGTAGTCCCAGCCATGTCTGGGTGATTCCGAGGTGATCAGCCATCTCTTTTTTTGATCCGTATGGTTCATCCTTGAAATACTGCTTCAGGTTCATACAACTCCTTTCTGTGAAATAGTCTAACACAATATTAGATTGTGTGTTATAGTCTCCCCACGGTCGCGTTGACCGGGTTGATGTCCTACGGGACGATTTACAAAGGAAGATTATGAGCTTTATTGTGGAAGACAAAGGCGGCGACTTTGAGCGTTGCCCACAGGGAATGCACCTTGCACGGTGCTACCGAATCATTGATCTGGGAACCCAGAAATCAGAGTACATGGGTCAGATTAAGTACCTGCACAAAATCATGTTGGGTTGGGAAATCCACGGCATGAACGACGATGGTACCGCCATCAAGATGAAGGATAACCGACCATTTGCCATCTTCAAAAACTATACCTTGTCTTGGTCTGAAAAAGCCAACTTGCGTCTTGATCTTCAGTCATGGCGTGGCAAAGCTTTCACGCAGGAAGAGATGCGTAAGTTTGACCTGAAGAACGTGCTTGGTGCCTTCTGCATGTTGAACGTGATTGAGCGCCCCGGACAAGACGGCAAGACGTACACCAACGTCAATGGCGTGACTCCAGTGCCTGCAATGATCAAGCAAAACGGTCTGCCTGCTCCGGTCAACACCAACGAGATGTTCAACCTTCAAGAGCCGGACTGGGTCATGTTTGAGAACTTCAGCGACAACCTCAAGAAGAAGATCATCTCTTCACCTGAGTTTGAGAAGGCGAAGGGTGGCGCACAGCCAGCACAACAGGCACCAGCGGCCAGCATGGCTGATGATCTTGACGACATCCCTTTTTAGGAGGCCAACATGTCTAGCTTTTTTGATTGGATGAGCGACTACGTCCCTCTGGGGATCATGATCAATATTTGGGTGGTTGTAGCCCCCTTTCGTGTGATGGTGATGTTGTTTTTGCCTTACGGTGCAAAAAAGTCTTACCACCACCTCAACCCCGTGTATGAGTTTTTTGCATTCGAGGAGAGATTATGAAATTGATTGCACTATTCCTTGTTGTTTTGGTCGGTTGCTCGTCTACCCCACCTGCTCCTTCCAAGCCAGCGCCCGTGGCAAATAACGAGCAAACGTACCCCAATCAGAAATTGGTTGTGGATTCAGAGGTGTCTGAGATGAGTCGTCAAGACATCATCAGCGCCATTCATGAGTGCCAAGAAAACGACTTGAGACCTATTCCGGTTAAGTCAAAGAAAAGAGTTGAAGGACGCATCACCGATGCCATCATCAACGTGATCTGCGGCCCTCAGAAAGCAAAATAAGGAGACATCATGCATGATTTGCACAGAATAGGCTTAGACCGCGCCATTGCTTTTTTAAAGTCAATTGAATGTCAATTCAAAGTGATTGACGGCAAGGGTAATGTTTATACAAACATTTCTGAAAATGAAGTTAAAAAACGCAGGCCGCGCACTTACCCGCATGGCCTGTTGAGCGCCCATGTTAAAAAACATCTTGATCAAATTAAGGTGGGACAAGTGGTCGTTATTCCTTCCGGCGATTTTGATTTGGATTCAGTCGGTAGAACAGCAACAAGCATCATGAGTAAGGTTTATGGCAACGGCTCTTATACCAGCCATAAAGCAGATCATGGCTTTGAAATTTTGAGAACACATTAGGGAGCACACATGTCAACAATCATTGCCCGGTCGGCTGAATCAGTTCACTGGTACAAACAAGACGGAGGCCCACAGTACACCGTGAAGGCCAAAGACGGCTCAGACCGCCCTACGACCCTCAGGGACGCACGCAAGATGGACTTGGTGCCTTCGGTCACCACCATCATGAAAGTCGCCGCAAAACCCGGTTTGGAGCAGTGGAAGCTGGAGCAAATGCTTCTGGCCTCCATGACCCTCACCCAGTTGCCCGGCGAAACAGAGCAAGCCTTCATTGCGCGAATCGTGGCCGACTCCAAGGAGACGGGTAAACAAGCCGCAGAAAAGGGCACCCGCATCCACGAGTCCATTGAATCGTGGTTTGAAGGCAAGAAGGACGTTGTCCACAAAGACATCGCCATGGCGTTTGAAGAGTCCATCTTCACCCACTTTGGCACCCACCCGTTCCAGCCTTGGCTGACAGAGCGGTCGTTCTCCAGCCCCTTGGGGTTTGGCGGCAAGGTGGACTTGTACTGTGTGGCTGATGAGCATGCACCCTTGGGAATCGTGTTGGATGCTAAGTCGAAAGACTTTGGCCCTGACGACAAGGTTGATGCCTACGACGAGCACCTGATGCAGTTGGCGGCATACCGTCACGGTCTTGGTGTGCCTCATGCACGCTGTGCAAACGTGTTTGTGTCTCGCACTCACTCTGGCCTTGTCAAGGTCGTTGAGTGGCCTGAGGAAGAACTGGTGAAGGGCTGGGAGATGTTCCAAGCTTTGCTTCGCTTTTGGAAATTGAAAAACAACTTTGGAGTTTAAAAATGGCAACTGAACAACGCATTTACAAAGTCACCAGCGGTGGCACCACTCATCTTGTGCAGGCCGCAAGCCAAGCCCAAGCCCTTCGTCATGTTGCAGGCAAGACATTCACCGTCGAAGTCGCCAAGGCTATTGATGTCGCCACCATCATGGGCAAGGGTGTGACCGTCGAGATCGCCGCTATGGTGGCAGAACGACTGTCCATCGAAGGAGCGTAAGCATGAAAGTCACCCTTGAAGGCATCAAAGCCAAGATCAAGGGTGAGACCTACTTGGTCTTGCCCGACGGTCGCACCACTGTGTGCCAACTCACCATGGAGAATGGCTACACAGTCAACGGCCACAGCGCCTGCGTAGACGCTTCCGAGTTCAACCGAGACCTTGGCCGCAAATACGCTTTTGAAAGTGCTGTAAGCATGATCTGGCCCCTTGAAGGCTACCTGCTGGCCCAGCAAATGCATGAAGGCATATGCCTAAACAGTATTGCTCATCCAATTAAAAATCACGCACGCAAGAAGGAGCGTAAATGATTGAGTTCAAAAAAGACGACGTGATACAAGCCTTCTTTGCCGCTGGCCTTGAAGGCGACTACAACTTCCTTGAAGACGACCTCATGAAGCTTGCAACAGCCTTTGGTAATCTTCGTGATGAAGAAATCAAGGAACGAATATTCCGCACGGCCAAGCTTGAACGCTCACGCTGTGTGGAGTTTGTGCGAAGCCTTAACCCAGAGGTTGCACGAGCCCTTGAAGACAAGAAGTGGTCTCTGTAAAAAAGCCCCCTCATCGGGGGGCTTCAGAGGGGGCGTAAAAGGGGCAACTGCAATGCCCTCACGCTGGCGAGACAACCAACATGATCTTTAACGTCCAGAAGACGAATCTCGATATACAGGGTCATCGGCACCCGATGTACCTGCTGGAAAAGCGGTAGGGTTGACATCATTCATTGTCATCCCACGCAATAACTCTTCCCTATGCTTGATAGCCCAAGGCAATGTAGCCAATGCGCCAGCAGTGCTTGTTCTGCCGCCACCAAATGTTTGAGCAAGACTCCCACCAAGACGAGACCAGTCTTGCCAATCAATTGGCTCTCCTTTTTTCCACTTCTGGTAAATGTCCAAGCCGCTCAACCCGGCTTGAGCGCCACCGATTCCACCCATGGCCGTCTTGCCAAGGCCAGAACGGAAGCCTCTTGATTTTGCAAGATCAGATTCCCTGTTGATGGTTTGCTGAGACAGGCCAGCCTTGTTCAATTCAGATTGGCGCTGAAGTTCCAACTTCTTGCGTTGTTGTTCAGCTTGGGCTTTGGCCTGCTCTTGAGCAATCTCTGTGGCAACACTCGTTGGAACTTGAATGCCACTTTTCAATGGAACAACTTGACCAGCTTGCACAACTGGATCAGGTGCATAGGGATTGATTCTGGAAACAGTGCGTTCAATCTCGGCCTGATGGCGTGCCCGGCGCTGTTGCTCACCTTGGTAGCCGTAGCCCCGTTGAGCGCCACTGGTGCCCATGGTTGGGCCTTCACCACCTTGCAGAATGCGTTGCACCTGATCCGGTGTGAAATCGGTTATTTTTGCAGTTGGGTCTTGCGTAATATTTCTGAGCTTTTCTTCAATATCTTTAACAAGTGACTGTCTTTCTTTAATGTCGCCAACAGCCTCGTTCATCACGCGAATATTTTCTTCCGTGGGTTTGGGTGAAAAAATATTTGTGCCTTCAGGACTTTTCTTAAATCCAGAACTGATGTCTCTTCCAGATAAACGAGCGGCCATGCCAGTTAATGCACCAGCACCAGCGGCTATCTGATTGTTGGATACTGCCTGATTATCAGTTTTACCCTTCGCTTCTTTTTCGTGCTTTTCCAAAGCATCCATCACGTCGTCAATTGAGGTGTCAGAACTGGCGGCAGGCTTATCTTCTTGTGGAGCGGCTTTTTCTGCGTCAGGTAGGGGCGCAGGAGGACGAGCCTTCCCCTTTTTTACAGTAGGCTCAGAAGACTCTTGTTCGGAGTCAATACCTTCTTCCTTTAATCTAGCCTTAATGGCGGCTTGGATTTCAGCTTCTGTCATGGTCTTTGACCTTTCAAGCGTTTTTGGTATTTCATGTTTTTATCTTTCAAGATTCCCTCGTAAACACCATTTTCAATCTTGATGTCAGGGTCTTGTTTGTAAATATCAAAATGAGGCGACAGACTTCCGGCTTCAGTAACTTTTGGCAACCTATCAACAATCACATCGTGAATTCGTTTTGCATGCTTCAATTGTTCTTTGTTCAAGTCAATTTGATGTGCAATTGCTTTGGGGTTCTTGTCAATGTGCATCTCTTGGAGCAATAACTGTTGGAACTTGCCTTCACCAGCTTTAGCAGGATCAATACCCCTTGCCAACAATCCATAATAGGCGCTGGTTGCAAGGTTGTTGATCAAAGTGTCTCGATATGCTTGCTCATCTGGGCTAAGGGTTGCATCCAACCCAGCAGATACTGGAATGCCAATATTTATCCCATAACCGTTCCAGTTGACAGAAAGACCCCTCTCCAACATAGCCGCAAGGCCACCCGCTTGACGAATCAAGTTTGTAACTTTGGTAAAAGTGGCTGGATCAGTTCTTATGGCTTCTTGAACTGAATCATTTGAAGAGAGTGCAATTGAATAATTTGCAGGATCGCTGATCTGTTGCAATGCTTTGAATTGGCGCTCGGGTTCAGCATTGGTTGATTCTGCTGTTGCCAACACTTTGGCGTTTCTTGCTTTCTCCACCTCAGTCATTGCCTGTGGATGGGGCAATACAAACGACGGCTTGTATTTAAACTCTGGCCTGCCGTTTGATTCTGCAACAGGTGCTACGGGAATTGGTTCCGTAACAGGCTGTGCGTTTGCAGAAGGTGTGTTTGCAGATGGCGCATTGGTTGACGTTCCGGGTGCATTAATCAATCTGTCTGCCGCAGTACCTGACGTGTCTCCGGGATAAACAGGTGGTCTTTCAGACTGACGAGCCTTGATTGCAGACAATCCAGATTTATATTGTTCCTCAGTGATCATTCCAGACCTGCGTTGAGCCTCAAGCAAAGCCATTTCTTGCTGTTGCTGTTGAACCAGCATTTGGTTTTGAGCCGTTCTGTTGGACATCAAAGTGTTTTGCTGTGTGCGTGCTTCTTTGACAGACTGTGCAACTTCGGAGGTGGGGTCAAGCGAAATGATGCGAGTTGCAGTGGCTTCGTCCATTGGCACGCCCTTTTTCTTCCACTCTTGAAAGACGGTGTTTTGAAGTTTTCTTTGACCCAACAAAATGTTGCCACGATCTATTTCCGCTTTCATTTGAGCAATGGGTAGTTGTTGGGCACGTTGTAGTTCTACGTTTTCACCCAAAGCCTCAGCGGCACTACCAGCAGACGCAAGGAAGCCACCCAATTGAGGTTTGGCAAACCCAGCGGCTACCTTGAACCAGTTGGGCTCTTGGTAGCGCTTTTCGAGCGCCTGAACACCCTCTTGCAAAATGCCTTGGTACTTTTCTAACTTATCCTCAGGCAATTCTGCTGGGTTGATCTTTCCAAGGCCACCAGTAAAGCTGTAATCCTGTGGTTTTTGTTGATTGGTTTCAGCCATGGTTTAACCTTTCTTTTGTGGCAAAGCGCCACGGTAGGTGGTTGAAGCACAGCCTGTGTAGCCACGAGCCTTTGATTTGATCAAGCCTCCGCGAGCGGCAAATGCGCTATTGCCATAGCAACAATCAAAATAACCCGGATCAAGACTTGAGTCATCAAAAGTTGAATCACCAAAACTTGAGTCGTCAGTTGGGTCTTGCATCCAACTTCCAGTGTTGTCGTTTATACCTGAGTTGTCAGTTGGGTCTTGCATCCAACCTCCAGTGTTGTCGTTTATTAACGAGCCGGGGTCTGCGCCTGCGCCTCCACCAAATATATTTCCAATCTTTGAAAAACCTTTATCCACCACGTCCCTGAAGCCGGGAATGCACTTGTACAGCCCCATTGCCCCGGTTCCTGCGGCGGCAAGGCTTGACAGTGGTGACATGCATAGCGTGGTCTTGGTGCCCACTGGGATGCTGTAGCCCTGCAACAGACTACCCAGTGAAGCCAGCTTGGTCAATGGATAGTTTTCTTCGTTCTGACCAATAGTCTGCTGTTGACCACCAAGGGTAGACAGAGCATTGATACAAGCCAAGTTCAGGCCAGCACCAGTCTGTGCCAAGTTGCCTATGTTTGTGCCTGCTGTATTCAGCAACTGACCCTCGTTTGCCGCCGCTTGTGCCGCAGTCTGGCCTGCGGTGAGGTTGCCAATATTTTGAGCGTTTTGAGCGGTTGATGTGGTGTTTGCAAGGTTGCCCAAAGCAGTTTGCTTGGCAGTGGCCGCTTGGAGCGCCTGAGCGTACCCTGTGTTCTCCATGTTGGCAATTTGGGTGTTTAGGTCTTGCTGTGCCTGTGCATTGACTTGACCCAGCACTTGGGCACCACGTTGGGAGCCAAACTGTCCTGAGCCAACTGCCGCCGCTGTGGCCGCAGGAGACAAGTTGTTGCGAATATTGCGTTGAGCAATGTCTGACATACCCTGTACAGCCGTTTGGATGTACGGGCTCATGTAATCAGATGCCAAGCATGAAAGGTTCAGGTTGGCGGTTTGACAGATCAGGGGTCTGGCCGCGCACAAGGGGCTGGCATTGGTGCCTGCTTGCAAGTAGGGTGCGGCGGCACCAGTCACGTCTTGACCTGCCGCTTGACCTATGTAGTTCTTACCTGTGGCAATGCTGGGTTGTTGCGCCCCAAAGTTCTGACAGACGGCCTCAAAAGCCTTTGTCTGCAAAGGTTGGGCACCTACATAGTCGGCTTGCCCGGCGGCGGCTTGGCCTTGAGTGGCAAGGTTACTAAGGTAGTTCGTGTAGTAACTAGGAGCCGTCGTTTCCTTGTTTTGTGACGATTGAAGTAAATTTGCCATTTTTAACCTTTCGCTCCATTGATGTAGTCAAGTGGAGATTTTGCCTTTGGGGGAATTTTACTTGTGGGTGCTGATCTTTTGTGTGCCCTGAGTTTCTCACGAAGGCCGTCCAAAATCTTTGCACCCGCCTTGTTGTCACCGCCACCCAGAGCGGTCACAAATCCTTCTGGGAACACATACTCGCCGTCTGCAATCTTTGCAGGTACAGGCTTGCCGCCACTAGTCTCTTTGTGAGGTACTTGGCTACGGAAGCTCTCAAGGACATCTTTACCAGCCTTGCTGGAGCCGTCGCCCAGTGCCGCAACTACGTCAGCGTCCATCACGTAGTCGCCATCGTGAAGCATGGCTGAAATGTCGTCTGATTGACCTGTACCACCACCGCAGGCATAGAAGCCAGTCAACCCGGTCACAAATTCTGTGTTGTGGCCTTCAGGTGCGGCCTCTTTGTACTTGCTGGGCAGACCACCTTTAGCCAAGCCACCCATATTGCCCATAGGTGAAATGTGTTGACTCATGTGTGAAAGCGGTTTCAAGCCCATTGCGGCACGACGCTGGGATGCAGTCGATGTCAATAGGTTTGCGGCGCAATCAGCAAATTTAGGCATGTACTTTGGATCATTGTTCAGGCAGAAACAAGTCGTTGTTCCACCTGAAGCAAATCCACTTGGGCTTGCAAAGTTTCCAGAGATTTGACTTCCAGTTTCATCAATATCCAGAGGCTTCAAAACGTCAGCAGAGTAATTTCTGCCGTACAAAGCCGCTTCTCGTCTTTTCTTTTCTAGCTCTTCTTCTGTCAAAGTAGTTTTGGTCAAAGCGTTTGGATCAAACTTGTTCACAAGCATTTCTGCATCTGTGTTCAACCATGGGCTCATCAAACTCGATAAGGATGAATAGTCACCAGCGCCACTTGGCTGGGCGCTTGATCCCTTTGATCCCGTTGATCCCGTTGACTTGCCTGTCCCGTTTTTCAGAAATGCGCTGGCATTGATGTTGGGTACATCGATGTTGTAGGCGCATGAAGGTGTTGGAATGACCGCTTCGCCAGTCACGTTCGGGTTGTTGATGAATGAGCCGGGGTCACCCAGTGCAGGCTTTGCGCTTTGATCAATAAACCCTGCGCCACTTACAGTGCCCAAGGCACCTGTAGAGTAATCAGGATTGTTGATGAATGAATTGGGGTCACCCAAAGGAGCGGAAGCATTGATTGAGAGCCCAGAGCCGCCGCCCATCTTTGTCATGCCCGGCGCTTGCCCCATGATGCTATCCATGGTCAAGGTGTTATAAGAACCAGCAGGATTCAATCCTTGTTCACTTGTGGGAATGTTGCTCTTGTCACCAGTCAGTGAGTAGTCGGCAGGCTTCACATCCCAGCTTGATTTGTCAAGAGGCTCAAACTCATCAGTACCCTCTGGTGATTCATATGAAATATCCAGATCATCTTCATTCATTGATGGCGTATTCAACTCTGTAGCCGTCGCATCAGTAAGCCGATTGAACCCGGTATTCAGGCCGCTCATCAAAGCGCCTTGTCTAATGTCTCCACCGCGCAATCCTGCGGCGGTTGCCCCAGCGGCGGCGCTTCCAAGGGTTGCTGAGAGGCCAGCGTTGATACCTTGATCAGTAAGTGCCGAAGAAAAAGATGAGCCCACGCCAGAGCCAACTTGCTGAGTTACGTATGCAACGCCAGCATTCAGTAGCGCCTTATCAAGGGATTGACCATGAGCCACGCCATCGACAACGTTGACCGCAGGCAAGAGGTACGGCGCATAAACGGCGGCGGCAATCTTGGCCGCTGTACCAATTGGGTCTTTTCCTGCCGCTGTGATTGTGTTGTCTACAACCTGAACAACTGGCTGAAGGATTTCTCTATCTACTGTTTTTAAAACATCATCAGCCGCCTCGAACACGTCTCCAACGGCATCTCCAACACCTTCAAAAACATCTCCAGCAAATTCAACCACTGCTCCCATATTAAGCTCCTAAATTCAAAACAATGCGTGTCTTGCCAGATTGCGATTTATACATTTGATAACCCATGCCGGGCAAGGGTGGACGCATTGCAATAATCTTGAACAACTGCGCCAACTGTGGGTCGTCAAATTCAGTGACAAGGACTTTCAAGTTCAAAACACGACGAGCCCAGACAACAAACTGTTTGCTGTTGTCAACAAAATTGGGTGGTATATCTACGTTGAAGGCTTTGAAAAAACCCTGACCGTTTTGGCCTGTATGAACTTCAAACAAAGTGTTTCCAATTTGTTGTACCTTGCAATTTGGTTGGCTCAACTCAGCCAAGATGGCAGGCATCACAACATTGTCAGGCTGAGGCTGAGGATTGTTCTTCAAGAAAATGCCAAGGATTTGACCTGAATCCAGTTCTTTGTCTTTTGAATCTACATACATGTCATAACTCCGTTGTCATTACTGCCGCTGAATACACGTTGCCCATGCCAGCCGCCAACGACAGAATGGCACCCTTAGGTGCATCAACGTCATGCGACAAAAACACGTCATCTTCTTGAGTTCTATTCGGAATGCCGGGCACAAACCCACTGTTCATATTGTCGATCAGTAAGCATGTTTCTAGCAACCCGCTCACGCCCATGGTGTGGCCGATCACCTGTTTGTAGGATGTCGCCACAAAATCCTTGAATACCGACTCAATGGCGTTTCTCTCTGCCTTGTTGTTTGACTTGGTGCCAGTCCCGTGGGTTTTGATCACCGCCACGCACTCCGGAGACAGTTTTGCCATATCCAGAGCGCCCCTAGCGGCCCGGATAAAGCCTTCGCCACTCTCAGCCTGCCCAATGGCATTGGCGTGGGCTTCTGAGGCCGTGTAGGCACCCAAAAGCCGCCCCTTGGGTATGACTGCACGGCGTATCACCGTCGCTTCGTCCTCAAACACCGCCAAACAGGCTCCTTGGCCTACGTGGAAGCCACCGTTGACACCATCAAAGGCCGAGGGCTTGACACCCTCTTTTTCGTCTTTCCATGCCAGCGAGGCTTGGGCTTCGCCAAAGAAGTTCAGGGTGAGGTTGCTGACCTGATCCTCGACGGCCAGCACGACCACCCGGTTGAAGCCATAGAACCGCATCAGGGTCTGCACGTCCATGAGCACCTTCATACTGGATGCACAGGCGCTGGAGTCGGTCACGATGTGGTCGGATGCGCCAAAAGCTTGGGCTGTGCGGCCTGCATAGACCTGAGTCAGCGTCAGTGGAAGGAACTTGTATTCGTAGATCAGCGAGTTGGGCTCAGACTTGATCGGGTTGATCCCGGCAAAGTGAGCATTGCCAGAAGCAAGAATGAAAGCCGTTTTGGCATCTGTATCTTCCCTGAGCGCCGTTGCCAAGTCTTTGTCCAGCACCTTGTCGGCTACCCGGTGGGGCACGTAGAACAGGCCAGTCTTGATCCTGTCGTAGGTTTCTGGGAACCAGTTGACAACCTGAGGATATTTAATGTCCTCAAGCAGTTTGGTCTCGGTGGTGGATGCCAATCGGTAGTCGCTGAGATAAATCATTTGATCATCTCCATGGCGGCTTCGATGGACTCGCACTCGCGCTTCTTGTTGACTTGGATGAAGTCAAACAGTTCCTGCGGAGTGGTTGGGTGGTAGTCGGTTGCAACAACGTCGTCAATGTCGTAGATGATTGCAAAGTACATCACAATCATCAGGCCATCCAAAGAGTCGATCTCTGTCTCTGTGAATGGCTCCTCCATGCTTTGTAATGGAGTCAAGTTTTGGTGAGATGGCTTGGTAAACCTCGCCACCTTGTTGAGTAAATCAAGAAAGTTCATATTTCCCCCACTGTCACACTTAAAATGCCGCACACTTGCTCGGCCCATTGTTCCCAGTGCTCGAAGCCTCGATGGTCAGGTATTCCAGATTCAGAGAAGTACCCAATGCCGCTCAAGCCATCAACCCACCGTCGCCAGTTTTCTTCTTCTACATACCCCAACTGGTTAGGGGCAAACAACTCGGCCATCAGTTTGCAGTACTGATCCCAAGTCATCCCTCTCGGGTCGTAGGAAATCATTATGGATTACCTGTTCCGCGCACATCGCCTGTATCCAAATTCAACAATGTTCGACCCATGAAGTAGTCGCCATTTTGTGTGTTGCTTCGGAACTTCAAGCGCATCTCGCGTCTTTGCTCTTTCATGTCAATTTTAAGCGTTTCGTTGGAGAAGACGTATGGATCGGAAGGATCGTCAACGTCGTCAGCGTAGGATTTACCTGTCACCACCACTTCCATGTCGCCTACCTGAACAAAGTCAGGTTCAATCCGCTCACAGCGTGTCCACACGTTGTCACCCGGTTGCTCTACGGCACCCACAAGACCCGTTCTGGCACCAATCACATTGGTCTCAAAGAACGAGTCAATTGCGTTTACGCTGTTGGTATAAACCTCATTTGTGCCAGTTTCGTGTTGCCACAAGGTGTACTGTCCCGCCGTGTTCTCGACGTTACCAGCCCAAATAGGCCGACGGAACACTTCAGAAAACACACCAGCAGAGCGATAAGCGCCCAAAGCTTGACCTGCGTCATACCAGACCTTCTCTCTCACGTTGTAAATAATTGCATCGTTGCATTCTTCACTGTCGCCAGATGGGAAGAACCACCAAATCTCACCCCAGCGCGGCACTTTACTTGCCCATACCTTTTGACGCTGTCTGTAGTTCAGATTGTCAAAAAAGTAATTGAAGTTTTGCTTGTTGTCCAACTCTTGAACCACACCGTTGTAGGTCAAGAATCGGTCGGTGCCCACCCAGTAAAAGATGCCGTCATATTCAATAACGCACTGGCTGGACAAGATTGATGACTGCTGGGTGATAAGGTCGTACTTCCAATAGAAGGTCTGATTGCCCACAGTAGTCGGCGCATAGGTCACCCGTACCACTGAGTCCAATGTCCAGAATAGGCCAGCAGGAGACGTTGTACCACCCCTCAAAGGCAGTCCCTTGACCACCTTAGTGGATGACACGTTGTTCTTGTTGGAGTCGGCAGAAGTCCAGTTGCTGAAGTCACCTGCCGCGCAATTGGAGATCAGGCCGTAGTTGCCATAGGCAAACAGGTATGGGAACAACATCACAATGCCACCAGACACCTCAATGTTGTTGTCAAAGGTCAATGTTGCATATGCGCCAAAAGTCAACCCAGTGGTTGTGCCTGCGGTTGTGACGATGGCGGTGCCGCCAAACGTTGCCGACAACGTGAATGTGCTTGTTGTATTGGTGGCAATTATGTAATACGTACCAGCGGCAATGCCTGTGGCAGAGCCCGTCAATATGCCAGTAACAACAACCGTTTGACCAACTGCAATGTTGGTCGTTGCTGTGCAAGAAAATTGTCCAGCAGTGCCAGTAACGGCAACAGCGGCCAATACTGCACTTGGGGTTGACGCAGTGGCATTGGCGCTCAATGTTGCTGTCCAAACGCCAGTAACTTCTAAGGCTGACAAAACGGTGGTACCTGTGGGGATGCCTGATCCAGTAACGGACACGCCAGCGCCAATTGCCGCAATGGTTGTTGGGAAAGTGACGGTAGGCGATCCACTTGTGGTGGTTGCTGTTGCTGTAAACACCCCCACAGGAGTTAGTGTTGAGCCTGCAAACACGCCAAACATGGGGCGAGTGTTTATTGAAGACGAGATGTCATTAAGGTTTTGACCGGGGTGGGCGATCAAGTTGTTGTCGCCGTTGCCCAGTGCGTCATATCCAATGTCAAATTGCCACAGCGTGTTATTGCTTGGTGCGTAAGTAGTCAAATTGTTAACGTAAGAGGCAAATCCAGAGCCAGCACCGCCAATACTTGCATTGTTGATGGTGATAGCCTCGTTGTGGATGTAGTCAACGCCGCCTGCGGTCACAGTCACAGTTGAAACCAAGTTGGTAGCCACCACCACAGTGGCAAGTGCGCCAGTTCCACCTGCGCCAATCAAGGGCACGCTTGTGTAGGTGCCGTTGACATACCCCGTGCCTTGATTGGTAATGGTAATTGTCTCTAACGGGCCAGTCGGCTCAATTGGCACTGGGCCAAATCCAACACCATTATCGTTATCGGTCGTCCACTGTTCTATTCCGTTGTTGTATCCAGATATTACGTAGTTGAGCCCGTCCTCGGCGCTCATGATCATCCCGCGACTGATACCTGTTGCGTCTAGAAAAGCCCCAACGTAGCCACCCATCTTGCGTGGTCTACTGTATTGGAACCTCACCCATTTACCGTCTACATAGCTCACGGAAGCAAACTGAGTTCCATCCCTCTGGATGCCGGGGCCAACTTGTAACGTGACAACTTTTGCGGTCATTAAAACGCTCCACCAACAATCCCTACAGGCAAACGTAATCCTGTTGAGGCCAAGGTTCCAGCATTCACACCAGCGATTGCAAAACCGAGTTGGTTACTAGCGGCAAGATACAAGCCAGTTGTTGGGCTGGATGTAAATGACAGCGACGGGGCGGCGGCAGAGCCATCACCCAATGTCAATGCATTGATTAACGAAGATGTTGATGTTTGTGCGTTGTAGACGTTTGTGCCATCGCAAATGGCAATGATCGTTTGGTTCTGTGGCAATACGACAGTTGTGCCGCCTACGATACCAGTGGTAAACGTCAATGTAAAAGAGCCAGTTGTAGTGTTTCTAAGTGAATACAACTGCACGGTTGGAGGAAGAACCACAGTGCAGTTTGATGTCAAAACACCTTGGTACTCTTGAATTATGTTTGAGCCTTCTGCTGAAGTCAGCGTAACAGTACCGCCAGTTACCGATTTGGTAAGCTGAGTAAAGAAGAACGTCGCAGATTGTCCGTAGGCATAGGTGAAGTAATTCAAGCCATCGGAAACCACCACAAACGATTCTGCAATTTGAAGCTGTGCGCTTGCGTTGCCATCAATGGTGTTTGCACCTGTCAAGGCTACATTCAAAATGCCAGTGCCATTATTTTTAATTACAACGTACCAGCCTTCACCAACTGCCACTGCGTTGGGCAGTGTGACCGTGCCAGCGCCACCAATCCACGCATAAAGGGATGATTGATCTGCTGGCAATAAACTGTAGCTAGAAGAGAAAGTTGAAACCAACGTAGATGTGTTCAGCGTGGTAGAAACGGCTGTAAGGCCATACCCAGCCAATGCGGCGGCGTTGGCCGCTGATGTACCAGCGCCAAACGTTACAGTGCCCCATGTTCCGTTAATCGTGGTGTTGGTGGTGACGTAGATGTACTGGGCAATACCAGACGCAATCGATACGATGGTGTTGCCACTGGTGTTAACTACGGTGAAAGAAAAAGAACCAATGTTGCGGATCAACACGCTTTGACCTGTAGACACCGAAGTCGCAGGCGGCATGTACAGTTTTAAGTTTGTGTTGAGGGTCGCAGTGACTTCAATGATGTTTGCAACAACGTTGTCAGTGTTGCCGTTGATCGGCCACTCCAATACGGTGTCGGCGCTGATTGACAGGCTTTCATAACCCACTTGAGATGGGCTGATTGTTTGACCTGTGTATGGGTTTATGTAACTTGTCATTTTTATGAATCCACGGCAATGGCTTGACGATCACCAACTCGCGCAACATCCTCTGCTTTAAGAGCTTGAAGCGCCTCGGTGTACTTTTGCTGAAATATTGTGCGTTGATCGTTCTTGAGGAACTGCATCGCTTGCAACAGGGTGCCAAACAACATGGCGTTTGGCGCATTTTGAGTTAACCAATTGGTCTGGTTGGTAGAACTCAGCGGGGCAATACGCTCGTAGTAAAGCACTTCAAAGTCGTAGTTTGTATCAGGTGTGGGTGCCAAGTACCAGTGCTCCCAATCGGTATCTGCGTAGTACAAGGGCACATCGGTCTCAGTATCGTCAGGCCAGTAGTTCTTCAGGTACTCGTACTTGCGAAGGTAGACAGGCTGTTTCTTGCCGCTCACTTTGACACTCATGGACACAGTCTTGCGCCACCGAGCAGGCTTTTGCAGGATGGGGTTGTCCGGGGTCATCGCGGCCTCAACCACCTGCAATTGACCCAGCGTCTTGATCTCCTGAGCAATTTCAAACTCAGCCAATGAGATGAACGTGGGAATTGCATTGACGACGGAAGCATCTTTGCGCTCCAAGTACTGAAGTACCGTAGAGGTCAAGCTGTCGTAAGTCATCACCCATGATGGGATTAGTGTCATTGCGTCGTCCCTTTATCCAACATTGCGCTCAAAGTGAGGGCAATCAACGAGTGATTTGAAGTTGCCTCCCCAGCGGTTCTTGGGGTGCAGTGACTCCCAATATGCGCCCAGTGGAGCAAGCATCTCCTTGTCCCAGATTATCTTCCCTGCCTTGAAAAAGTTCAAATCAATGGCGCACCGCTTCAGGTGGATTGAGTTGAGGGTCTTGGAGCGGCCTGTTTTGACGTATATGGCCTGTTGTTCAGGTGTCCGAGCCAACTCCCCGCCCGTGACCATGAAGCCCTGTGCGGTGGCGTATTCGATTAGTTTGCAGGCATCCAGCAAGAAAGCCGCTTGTTCTGTGCTTAGGCTCATTTTTCCTCCGTCTCGCCGTGGGATAGTTTTACGCCAGCCAACAAGCCAATAAAGCCACCAACAATAGTTTGGAACGCCGGGCTAATCAGTTTAAAGATTTCTGCGTTATCAACAAGTGGGTCAAACAAACCAGTCATCAAAACAGCAACCATGCTAATGATGACAATGCACAAAGTGAAGCTGACCATCATGGTCACAAAGAAAGTTAACTTGGCTTTCATTTCTTCCTCATTTCCATGATCTTTTCAGCCGTCCTGCCTGCAAAATACGCGCCCATAACTAGCTGTCCCCAGCCAGCCAGCAAATTT
>TARA_R110000868_G_scaffold100529_7_pt1 | contig 22813 bp, 14 predicted proteins | sample TARA_R110000868 | Tara Oceans TARA_R110000868 (sample SAMEA4397489) | marine metagenome | biome: Polar Biome; feature: [SRF] surface water layer (ENVO:00010504); material: water (ENVO:00002006), including particulate matter (ENVO:01000060) such as... | depth 5 m | reverse complement strand
TTTTTATGATTATTTTTATGGTCTTCAGCAGCACCGTCTGTCTGATGATGAGAAAAATGCTCTCAAAAGGCAGGATGGACGCATCGCTGCAAGTAAAGCTGGTTCGAACAATACTACGGTATCTGCTAGCAAATGTCGCGATCTCGTACGTTGGTAGTAGAACGCTTTGATACGAAAAGTAACTATATTAAAGCAGATATTCAACTTGGCTCGTCTGGATGTATTGCCAGTCGCATCATTGCCGATTTTGGCCGTGCTTTTGTTAATCCCTGCTTTGTGGCGTAGCCATTGATGCTTAGCCGCAGCCGTCATTGGCGCGAACAGTCACTGACCTGTTTAGTAGCGAGTCATTATTGTGGTGCTGTCATGAGGGTCTAATCTTGCTATTGACTTTATTCCTCGATTCAACGAAGGTTGCTACAGAATTCAAACGGTCGTATTAATCGAATGTTTGAAACGGCTGTGCTGCATTATGACCAATCAGAACATGATGCAAACGCACTAATAATGGATCGGATTGTCAACAGGCAGTCCTTACGCTAACCACCACTTGGAGATCAGTTGATGATTTACGAAGGTAAAGCCATCACGGTCAGCATGATCGAAGGTGACATCGCCGAACTCAGGTTCGACCTGCAAGGCGAGTCCGTCAACAAATTCAACCGTGCCACGCTGGAAGAATTACAGGCTGCCACTGTTGCGATTGCCGCCAATGATGCAGTCAAGGGCGTGCTGCTAACGTCTGGCAAAGACTCGTTTATCGTGGGTGCCGATATCACCGAATTCGGCAGTTATTTTGCCGGCCCTGAAGAGACGATCGTTGAGTGGTTGGGCTATGCCAACAGTGTATTTTCGGCACTTGAAGACTTGCCAGTACCGACCTTGTCAGTGATCAACGGTGTTGCGTTGGGGGGGGGTATGGAGCTGGTGCTGTCCACCGATATTCGGGTGATGGCAGACAGTGCAAAAATTGGTCTGCCGGAAGTCAAACTGGGCATTATGCCTGGCTTCGGCGGCACCGTGCGCTTGCCGCGTGTGATTGGTGCCGACAATGCGATCGAATGGATTTGCATGGGCAACGAGCAGAAAGCCGACAAGGCGCTGGCCGACGGTGCCGTGGATGCAGTATTCAGTGCTGACACACTGCGCCCACAGGCGCTTGAAATGCTCAAATCTGCAATTGCTGGTGCCATCAACTGGCAGCAACGCCGGGCTGAAAAAACCGCCAAGCTGACGCTGAACACCATGGAATCGATGATGGTGTTCGAAACGGCCAAGGGCTTTGTGATGGGGCAGACCAAGGGTCATTACCCGGCGCCGATCACCGCCATCAAAACGATGCAAAAGCATTGCTCCATGAGCCGCGACAAAGCGCTGGTAGTGGAATCCAAAGGCTTTGCAACGCTGGCTAAAACCACTGAAAGCCAGGCATTGATCGGTTTGTTCCTGAACGATCAGCTGTTGAAAAAGAAAGCCAAGGAATACGACAAGATCGCCAAGCCAACCAACATGGCTGCGGTGTTGGGTGCCGGTATCATGGGCGGTGGAATTGCCTACCAGAGCGCCTATAAAGGCACGCCGATCCTGATGAAAGACATCAACGAAGCCGGTATTGAACTGGGCCTGAACGAGGCTAACAAGCTGCTTTCCCGGCGCGTCGAAAAAGGCAAAATGACGGCTCTGAAAATGGGCGAATCACTGAACCGTATTCGCCCAACCCTGAGCTACGGCGACTTCGGCGCTGTGAATACCGTGGTAGAAGCGGTGGTTGAAAACCCGAACGTCAAAAAAGCCGTTCTGGCGGAACTGGAAGACAAGGTCAGCGACGATACCATCGTCACTTCCAACACCTCGACCATTTCTATTGACCTGCTTGCGGCAGACCTCAAGCGGCCGCAAAACTTCCTTGGCATGCACTTCTTTAACCCGGTACATATGATGCCGCTGGTGGAAGTGATTCGTGGATCAAAAACCTCTGCTGAAGCGGTTGCGACCGTCGTTGCCTACGCCAAAAAAATGGGCAAGACCCCGATTGTCGTCAACGACTGCCCCGGCTTTCTGGTGAACCGGGTACTGTTCCCGTATTTCGCCGGTTTTGCGGCTCTGGTACGGGATGGTGCTGATTTCCAGAAAATCGACAAGGTGATGGAAAAGTTCGGTTTCCCAATGGGCCCTGCTTACCTGCTGGACGTCGTTGGTATTGATACCGGTGTTCACGCCAACGAGGTGATGGCAGCAGGCTTCCCGGATCGCATGAAAGCCGATTACAAAACTTCCATGGAAGTGATGTTTGAAAACAATCGTTATGGCCAGAAGAACGGTGTTGGTTTCTACAAATACGAAACCGACAAGAAGGGCAAGCCCAAAAAAGTCGTTGATGAGCAAACCTATGAGCTGATCAAACCGGTTGTGGCTGCTGCGACTGAGTTTGACGCCGACGAGATAATTGCCCGCTGTATGATTCCGATGTGTATCGAGGTTGCCCGCTGTCTGGAAGAAGGCATTGTGGATACGGCAGCAGAAGCGGATATGGGCCTGATCTTCGGTATTGGTTTTCCGCCATTCCGTGGTGGTGCCTGTCGTTACATGGATACTGTTGGCCTGGCCAGCTTCGTCGCCCTGTGCGACACATTTGCTCATCTGGGCAAACTGTATGAGCCGACTGACCGGATGCGTGTTATGGCCGCCAATGGTGAATCCTACTTCCCGGCAGCAGCCAACGCCCCCGTCACGACAGACAGTGCGGAATAAGAGCGAACCTGGAGAAATTTATGACAACCCTGAATCCCAAAGACGTTGTAGTGATCGACGCGGTTCGTACGCCCATGGGCCGTTCCCGTGGTGGTGCCTTTCGCCATGTGCGGGCCGAAACCCTGTCAGCCACGATTATCGACGCGCTGTTTGAACGTAACCCGGATGTCCCGCCCAAGCTGGTGGAAGACATCATCTGGGGCTGTGTGAATCAGACCAAAGAGCAAGGCTTTAACGTTGCTCGTCAAATTGGTCTGCTGACCAAAGTTCCCAAAGAAGCCGGTGCGCAAACTGTTAACCGCCTGTGTGGTTCTGCCATGAGCGCCATTCACACCGCTGCCCAGGCGATCATGACCGGCAACGGTGATGTGTTTGTGGTGGGTGGTGTAGAGCATATGGGCCACGTAGAAATGACCCATGGCTTTGATCATAATCCGGCATCGTCCAAGCACTTTGCCAAGGCCTCCAACATGATGGGCCTGACCGCAGAAATGCTCGGCAAGATGCATGGCATCAGTCGTGATCAGCAGGATGCCTTTGCGGTGCGGTCGCATCAACGTGCCCACCAGGCAACGCTGGATGGCAAGTTCAAGAATGAAATCGTACCGATTTATGGCCACGATGCGGATGGCAAACAGGTGCTGATCAGTGAAGATGAAACCATTCGCCCGGAAACCACGTTACAGACCCTGGGTGCCTTGCGTCCGGCATTTGATCCCAAGAGTGGTACGGTGACGGCGGGTACGTCTTCCCAGATCACTGACGGCGCTGCTGCGATGTTGTTGATGAGTGCTGAAAAAGCCGAAGAGCTGGGCCTCAAGCCGCGCGCTCGTATCGTTTCCATGGCGGTTGCCGGTGTGGATGCGGCGATTATGGGTTACGGCCCGGTGCCAGCGACCAAAAAAGCCTTGAAGCGTGCTGGTCTGGAAACCAGCGATATTGATTACTGGGAACTGAACGAAGCCTTTGCGGCCCAGTCACTCCCTTGTATCAAGGATCTGAAGCTAACCGAAATTGCTGAAAATCGTATCAATATCCATGGCGGTGCGATTGCTCTGGGTCACCCGCTGGGGTGTTCCGGTGCCCGTATTTCCACCACTCTGATCAACGTGCTTGAGCAGGAAGGTGGACGCTATGGCGTCTCGACCATGTGTATTGGTTTGGGTCAGGGTATCGCCACCGTGTGGGAACGCCTCTGATTATCGTCAAGTATTCAATGCATCAACAGCCTGTCTGGGCTCGACAGTCTGTTGTTGCAAAGAATGGAAAAAGCCCGCAGCGATAACCGCTGCGGGCTTTTTTTGTTTAGCGGCCAGGGTGATATGGCGGGCTACTGGATAACTACTCGGGCATTCAGGGGCTGAATCGGACGGCTGTTTTCACCGATCAAACGTGTGAAGGTGGCAATTTGATCAGCAGAGGCTTCAATCGGGGTTTTCAGTACAAACCAGCTGACGCCTTCAGTACAGGGTGGGGTCGTCAGGGAGCCGTTGTATTGTATGTAATCCAGGGATTCGGGCAGCAGTTTTGATATGTCCAGCCCGTTGTCCAATTCCTTTTTCTCACCAGGCAGGGGAAGGTCGCCCCAGACTTTGGCCAATTCCTTATTTTCTTCACCAGCCTGGAACATGATGGCCAGCACCGCCAGCCGACCTTCCGGAGTGGCATGGACAAGATGCATGGCCATGGGATACGACTTGCCTTCGATACGGTTTTCAGCCGGCGTGTGGAAATGGAACTGAATCAGGTTAAAGCTGCGAAAACCCACATTCAAGGTATTGCCCGCGGCGTAATTCACCTGCACCGTGTGACCGTTGTTGAGGATTTCCTTGCCGCCGGGATGGTAATTCAAGACCAGAGGTATCTGATCGGCTGCGATCATCTCGGTCAGATTCAATGGCGACTGGTTCAGGCCACTGCCGCAGCTTGTATAGTCTGCAGATAGGGTGGCCCAATGCTCGGGGCCATCGTCACCCTCGTAACTCCAGTGTGGTGATGGATTGGCGCTGGCAATCAGGCTATTCAGGGTGAGTGCACTGATCAGGATCAGGGCAGACTTTTTAATCATGGGTTATCTCTGCTGGCTAGGTGATGAATCAAACCTGGGGTTCCTTACGGACTGCACTCGTCGCTGTTGTTCGTATAGGGGACATAGCTGGCTTGCTCTGTCTGTGGTTACAGAACCACAGATCAAACCGGCTGAAAAAATGCAGTGACTGGGTGTCGATCTACGCATGAGATACCAGGTTGACAGGAAGGTTGCATAACGTCGGCCTGATTGGAACGGCCCCTTCGGGTTAGGTGACTCCTGCACACCAGGCGCAGGAGCAGGTGGGCGTGTGCTTCCGCGTTGTTATAGAACCAGGCGAACAATGCCGCTCAAGCGACCGGCATTGATTACGGGTAAACACAGTATGGGAGCGGTCAGATTCCGACTGGCCAGATGGGGGACACCACTGAGCCAGACTTTGCCAAGCTGACCTTCTCCACGCTCAATCTGATCCCCATCATAGCGCTGGTGGAGATCTGAGCCATCAATGGCAAAGCCATCGTGGAATTTCAGCTGGTTGCCATCTGGCAGCCAGACTTCATATTGGCTGGCGATAGGCGTACCCAGTGTGGATAACAGGCACACCACATGGCCATTCCTGTGATTATCGATATACGGCAAAGCGAGGCCGGTTGCGAGCCCGCATTCTTCGGCGGGATGAGCACGGATAAAGCAGTGACGATTCGCCAGATTCTGTAGTAGCAGTGGCTGATCCAGCTGCCATGCCTTGCCTGGCAGACTTTCTCCCTGTTGGATGGTCATATTGCGAGATATGGCGGCAAATTGCTCCAGTACACCGTAATAACCATCCATCAGGTTTAACTGCTGTGGGCTTTGGGTATCATTTTGCCAGATTTCGACAGCGCCACTGGCGGTTCCGGGGTTACCACAAAAGAGCACCACAACCGCTTGAAGAAAATCACCGGCAAAGATCGGAATTGCAAGACCTGAGTCTATTCCAGTATCAGAAATAAAATTGCTGCGTTTGAAGCGGTCACTTCTGAGATCAGACCAGAGAACCGGGTGGCCACATTGCCAGGCACTACCAGGTAAACCCTCGCCATAACCAAAGGTCATGGTCGCACTGATTTCGGCAAAATGGCCCAGTTCTCCGTAGTAACTGGCTGCAGCGTGTAAATGACTGGAGCGGTCAGACTCCGTATGGTTTGGTACCCAAATTTCTGCTGCTTTTATAAACGCATTCATCGATATCTCCCTGATAAGCGACAGAATCATCTCTGTGGTCGTGTTCAGGGGCCACCTGAACTTGTTGCGCTTGACGTTGTAGTTTAACCGGCTATTGACAATCTATCGGCGTGACGATGACTGCGTTAAAAATGATCTGAAAATATTCATAAGTGACTTATCAACTCTGACGTTCGGTCATGATTACCCTGTACTTGCGGCCTAGAAACGTTTTCACCAGCTGTTGAGTCGTGGTATTGCTGTTGAGATATTCAATTGCGACGTTAATACTCGTCTCGGGTATTCCGTTATTGTCTATCAACGGGATCTGTTGTCGAGGGCTTCTCTGTTTTCGTTTGTAGCTTGTTCAGTGCAGGATGTACACCGCAAGCGTAGGGTACTTGTACCCGCTGATACAGCATGAATCTAGCGAAGCAAGATGATTTTCAGAGATAGTCCAGCAATGAAGTCAATATTGCCGTTTTGCTAATAAAGTTAATAATAAGTGAGCATATGATGGTGGTTCAGACCGCGCTGGTATTACTGGCTTTTGCAGCCAATTCTCTTTTATGCCGCTGGGCTTTGAGGGAATACAGTTTTGATTCCGAAAGCTTTACGATCATCCGTCTGGTGGCGGGTGCGGTGATATTGAGTGTGTTGCTGTGGTATCAGAATATCCGCTTGGGGAGCCGCAATTGTGTCTGCCCGAACAGCCGGCGCTTCTGGTTACTGGGGCTGGGGTTATTTGTTTATGCGTCGGCATTTTCCATGGCGTATGTCAGTCTGGATACCGGTGTCGGGGCTTTCGTATTGTTCGCCACAGTACAGCTTGGGCTGCAATGGGTAAATATCTGGCGCGGCGCACGGCCTGGAGCCTGGCAGCTGGTGGGGATGTTGGTCTCGATTACCGGGCTGGCCTTGCTGCTGCTGCCTGGCAGTGCACTGTCTTCCTGGTGGGCAGTGCTGTTAATGGTCACGGCCGCACTCGGTTGGACTGGTTTTGTGGTGCTGGGCCAGGGTTCGTCAACACCTTTGGCAGATGTGCAAGCTGCCTTTGTCGCTGCTAGTCTGCTGTCGATACTATTAATACCTTTTACGGTTGAGCCCGAGTTGTCGAATTGGCGGCCTTTGCTGCTTGCAGTGATATCGGGTGCCATAGCCTCAGGGCTGGGTTACTTTGGCTGGTATCGGGTTTTGCCCTGGCTGGGGATCCATCGTGCTGCTCAGGTACAGCTATTGGTGCCGGGGCTGGCAGTATTGATGGGGGCGCTGGTGTTATCCGAGCGTTTAACAACCTTGATGTTGCTGGCCATGGGGCTGATTGTGGCCGGTGTTTTGATTGCGATTCGGGCGCGCCGATCCGTTGATACCTGAACCAGGCCTCACACATCGGTGCCGATCCAGACAACCCGACCGATAATTTCCAGCTGGTTCATGTCGTTTTGTTCCAGTAATACGTCGTTGTAGTGCTTGTTGTCCGACAGTAGCCAGACCCCTTGTCCCGGTACTCTCTGGATGCGTTTGATCATTTCGAAATTTTCTTCCCGCAAGGCATAGAGGCGACCATCCAGAAGCGACCTGTTCTGGGTGTCGATCAGCACCAGGCTGCCGTCGGGAATGGTCGGATTCATACTGTCGCCCCTGGCCGTCAGTATCACCAGAGACTGGTCGTTCAGACCTCGCTGTTTGACCCAGTGGCTCGGCAGTGCAAATTCCGGACTCGCTGTCCGGGTTTGGCAATGCTGGTGAGAGGCGGTATAGCAAGGGATCGATTTCAGCTTGCTGTCGTTGGCAGACAAGGTGTCATATTGATCCGCATGCATCAGCCCTTCACCGGATACCGCCCATTCAATAGAAACATTCGCTGCCTTGGCCATGGCGACCAGAGGCTCAACGGTTGTCGCACTGGCACCCTTGATGCAACGATAGAGTTGTGACTCCGAGATACCTGCGGCATCGGCGAGTTTTTTCTTGCTGCCGACCAGATCGGCCATCGCAGCAATTCGTTGTCCCAGACTGGTCAAAAAATCCATCGATTTTTTACTTTCACTGTCGGTCGGTGCGCTATTCATGTCGTCGCTGCTGGTTAGGTATGCAAAACCGCTTGTGTGTCTCACTCGGAGTGTTGGTGTCACACATATATGCTTGTATCTGTTGACTTGGTTGCATATGTGTCAATATGCTCCGCACATCTCTGAGAGACCAACGAGAGGTTGCTGGGTATTTGCGGGCAAACAGTTACGTGTCCATGCAAAAGGCGACCGTTTTTATACTGTCAGTGTATTTCCAGCAGGCAGTATAAAAACACAAAGTTGATTTTGCATTAGTAAAAATTGGTACTTTTGCCTGAGAAAATGGGTTTGGACTATAGATTTTGCCCATTAAAGGGTCATATCGGCTGTGAGTGTCTCTTGACGCGCAGCAAGATGTTCCCAAATCAGTACCGCAGTGGAACTGGTTGGAGAAAATGAAAAATGGCGTTCAGATAGTATGCTTGATGCTTTCCGCGTTGCCATATGGTCTGGCAAGCTTGCTGGCGATGAACTCAGCGCAAGCGAGCTGAGCGGCGGTTCTATTCAAATGACTGCCAGAGTTTTACTCTTGTTGCAGCTACGGGCACGGTTTGTTTTCGCTGCCTCCGCGTTTTCCGGTTTTGTTAATGTTCATCTGTTCCACCCTGTTGTATTGAAGATATTGCGTTAATCGCGGATGTCTGGCCTCTATTGAGAGGATCGTTGTAAGAAGGTGAGGTCGATCCAACAGGCTTTCAGACGCCAGGATTGCTATCTCACGGATGTAAGGACGTCATGGCAGATAACTGCGAGGCATCTTCCGTTTTTAGAGCTAGCGGTTTGTGATATTTGTCAGTGGAACCATGATTACCGATAATTTGTTGACTGAAACGTGATTGAAATCAACGCTGTTGAGCTTTGGCAGGTTGATCGTTTCAAGTCATATGTACGCTTTAGAGGAACTGATTATGGCGTTTGTCGTCGCCGAAAGTCTTGCAGAACAAATAGCCAACCACCTTGCAGATCGCATTATTCAGGGTGATCTGGTGAATAATGAACGTATTCAGGAAGCCCGTATCGTCAGTGAATTGCAAGTCAGTCGTGGCTCTGTACGTGAAGCACTGTTGATTCTGGAGCGTCGCCACCTGGTGACTATTCAGCCGCGCCGTGGTGCCTATGTGACTGAATTGAATGCTGACCGGGTACGCAGCCTTTATCGCCTGTACGGTAATCTGCTCGAAATGCTGGCCGAAAAGCTGGCCTGGAGCTGGAAAGAAGAAGACAAGAAAAAGCTGGAGTTGCTGGTCAACAAGCTGCGTAATACGGCTGCTGTACATGATCACCATCTTTTTATCGAAGCCAATTTTGAACTGATTTCCAGTGCTGCCGTCGCCGCTGGTAATGAGTATTTGAAAACCGCACTCGACAATCTGCAACCTCCCTTGCATCGTGCGCTGGCATTGGCATTACGCAAAAACCTTGGCGAAATGGACGAAACCAGCCTGTTTGTTACTCGCTTGATCGAATGCACACTCAGTGAGCAAAATGATGAGATACCCGCGTTGGTCAATGAGTATTGCAAACGTCATTGCTCGCTGGTGGTTCAGGCAATCGAAGCCAACACACTGAAAGAGTCTGTGTAACATACCCGGAGTGGCCGTAGCCCGCCGGGTTAGCCACTTCAAATCAACACCGCTATCATAGCGGGCTGTCGTCTCCAGCCCACCGGATTCCTATGCGCCTGAAGGCCATCAAACTCTCTGGCTTCAAATCTTTTGTCGATACGACCACCGTCAGCTTTGATACCAACATGACCGGTATCGTTGGCCCCAATGGTTGTGGCAAGTCCAACACCATTGATGCCGTCCGCTGGGTGATGGGGGAAAGCTCGGCCAAATACCTGCGCGGCGACGCCATGACGGACGTCATTTTTAATGGATCTTCCGAGCGCAAACCGGTTGGCAAGGCCAGCGTCGATCTGGTGTTTGACAACAGTGATCAGACTTTAAGGGGCGAGTACGCCGCCTACACCGAAATCAGCGTACGCCGTCAGGTTACCCGAGATGGCCAGTCCACCTACTTTCTGAATGGCAGCCGCTGCCGTCGCAAGGATATTACCGACCTGTTTCTTGGCACCGGCCTGGGGCCGCGTTCCTATGCCATTATCGAACAGGGCATGATTTCTCGCCTGATTGAGGCCAAACCAGAAGAGCTGCGGGTGTACGTCGAAGAGGCCGCAGGTATCTCTCGCTACAAGGATCGTCGCCGCGAGACCGAGAACCGCATGCGACGTACGCTGGAAAATCTTGAGCGTCTGCAAGACATCCGCGATGAACTCACGCGCCAGCTCGGTCATTTACAACGTCAGGCCGAAGCGGCTGAAAAGTACAAGGCGCTGAAAGCCGAAGAGCGGCAAAAGAAGGCTCAACTGCAAGCCCTGAAGTGGCAGCAGTTGGATCAGGACTATCGGAAACGGGAGTTGTTCATTACAGAACTGGACACCCGTTTTGAAAAACACCGCTCTGAACAAGTCAGGATTGACGCGGATTCCGAAGCGCTGCGGCTGTTACAGAGTGAAGACAATGAGCGGTTCCAGGCTGTTCAGGGTCGCTTTTACGAAGTTGGTGCTCGAATTGCCCGACAAGAACAAAAGATAGAACACCAGTCGCAAATGTCGCTGGAGCTGGATCGTAATCTGGCGGAAGCCGAACGGCAGCTGGAAGCCTGTCAGATTGCCCTGGAAGCCGACCAGCAGCAGCTGGATAACCTCGAAGCCGAGCGACTGCAACAGGAGCCAGAACAGGAACTGCTGGCAGAATTATTACTCCAGGCCAAAGACCAGCTTGATGATGCCGAACGCGAACAATCCCGCTGGCAGGATGACTGGCAGCAGTTTACCCAGCGTGCCGGTGAGCCCGCCCGGCAAGCGGACGTCGCACACACACGCATTCAATCCCTCGACCAGCAGTTGCTGCGATTGCAACAACAGATACACAAGTTGCAAGGTGAGCAACAGCAGTTGCAAAACAACCCCGAACTCGACGAAATCCAGTTACTGCAAGAGGAAGCCGCCGAATATGAACTGCAAGCGGAAGAACAGCAGCAACGTGTCGACAGCAGTCGGGAGCAGGCCGAACGAGTCCGTGCCGATATCGAGCAACAGCGGCAACAGGTGGAAACCGGTCGGCAGCAGCTGAATCTGCTCAGTAACCGCAAGGCCACACTGGAAGCCCTGCAAAAAGCGGCGCTGGGGCAAAGCAGTGATGCCATGGCACGTTGGCTCGAAAGCCGACAATTGTCACGCAAACCCCGTTTGGCAGAACGACTGCAGGTTGAAAGTGGCTGGGAAACCGCCGTGGAAGCGGTATTAGGCGACTACCTGCAGGCGCTGGTGATCGATAATCTGGACATGGCCAGCCAATGGCTGGACAGCTTGCAGGAAGGCAACCTGGTGCTCTGGTCGGGTCTCGAACTACCGCCGTCAGATTCTCCGCTGGCGTCTGACTCATTGTTACAACGGCTGCAATCTCCCTACCAACTGGGCGATTTACTGGCTCCGGTTCGAACCATTGGTTCACTCGATCAGGCGCTGGCCCGGCGGCAGGAGTTGGCTCCGGGTGAAAGCTGGATGACGCCCGATGCGGTACGGGTGGGTCGTGACTGGTTACGAGTGCAACGCCAGGCGGAAAGTCAAGGCAGTGTACTGGGCCGCCAGCAAGAACTGGAATTACTGCTGGAGCAATGGGACCAGCTCGATATGGATGTTGAAGAATGGGAAGCAGAATACGAAGCGGCACGTATGCGTCTGCACGGACTGGAGCAGCAACGCGACGCCGCCCAGCGTGAATGGCAACAAGTGAACAGCCAACTGATGACCTTACAGGCCCAGCTTTCAGCCCATCAGGCACGAGCAGAACAGTTTGCGCAACGCAGCCAGCGTATCGACGATGATCTGGCTGAAGCTCGTGAACAGCAGGCGTTATTACAGCAAGAACTGGAAGAAACCCGTATGCAATGGCAGCAAGCCAGTGATGCCATAGAACTGTACGGCGATGAACGAGATCAGCTGCTGTTGCAGCGGGACAGTAAGCAACAGCAACTGGACGATGCCCGTTCAGTGTTACAGCAGCGGCAGCAGGGAGCCCATCAGGCAGAACTGGGCCAGCGTGAGCTGGATAGCCGCATTCAGGGGCTGAACACCGCCATCCAGCGATTAAGCGTCCAGCTGGAACAGTGGCGCAGTCGAAAACAGACTATACTGTCAAGCCAGAAACAGGATCACAGTATTGATCTGACGCACTTGAAAGAAGAATTGCAGCAACTATTGGAACAGCGTCAGCAAGCTGAACAGCAGGTACAGGAAGCTCGTTCCCGCTTGGAACGTTCAGAGACCGGCTTGCGTCAGCTGGAACAACAACGTAGCCAGGCGGAACAGCAAGCACTGGATGTACGTAACCAGCTCGAAGCGGTACGAATGGAATGCCAGGCACTGGATATACGTCGTCAGGCACTGATTGAACAACTGCAAGAAGAGAAACTCACCCTGAAAGAAGTACTGGATAACATGCCAGATGAAGCGGATCCCGAGCAGTGGCAGCAGGATCTGGCTGATCTTGGTGAACGTATTCGCCGGCTCGGCAATATCAACCTGGCAGCGATTGATGAATACCGCCTGCAATCCGAGCGCAAGACATATCTGGATGCCCAGAACAACGACCTGGAAACCGCGCTGGCGACACTTGAAAGCGCAATCCATAAAATTGACCGGGAGACCCGTACCCGCTTTAAAGAGACCTTTGATAAAATCAATAACGGACTGGCAGAGCTGTTTCCCAAAGTCTTTGGTGGTGGCCATGCCTGGCTGGATCTGACCGATGACGATTTGCTGAATACCGGTGTCGCTATTATGGCGCGCCCTCCGGGCAAGAAAAACAGCACCATTCACCTGTTGTCTGGTGGGGAGAAAGCATTAACGGCCATTGCCCTGGTGTTTTCCATCTTCCAGTTGAATCCGGCACCGTTTTGCATGCTCGATGAAGTGGATGCACCACTGGATGATGCCAATGTCGGACGTTATGCCAAACTGGTAAAAGCGATGTCAGACAAGGTGCAGTTTATTTTTATTACCCACAACAAAATTGCGATGGAAATGGCATCCCGGCTGCTGGGAGTCACCATGCAGGAACCGGGCGTATCAAGACTGGTCTCCGTTGATGTAGAGGCAGCCACAGAAATGATCGAACAGTAGCGATAATCTGGAAATAGAACCGGAAGAATAACGGGCAGCCTACAACGGGTTGTATGAGACATCAGATCCAGTTGCCCGACAAAACACAAACGATGAGGACGTTATGGAATTGACCTGGAAAACGGTCATGATATTGCTGGGTTTACTGGCAGTCGTGATTATTGTAGTGGATGGCATACGACGTATGAAACGTGCTCGCGCCATGGCACTGAAGCTGGATATCAGCAAAGATTTTAAATTTCCGGAAGGTAACCACAACCCGGAATTACCCGGTGGCCGTTTTCGGGTTGTCGGTAATCCGGCAGCAGCGGAGGCAGACGCAGACGCCCGCGTCAGTGCGCCAGATACGGATACCCGGCTTGATGGATTTGCAAATACAGCAGATGGCGTGCCTGACTTGATATCAGAGGACGATCGTAGCGCCTTGAATGAACAACGTCATGCTGCAGAGAACCCACTGATGGAGAGCGGAGCTGGCGACGAGTCGGTCAGCGAGTCGATCAGCGAGTCGATCAGCGATGGCGATGAACTGGCAGCGCCCCGCAGTGAAGCATTTCATGCGCTCGAACCCGATGGCCTCGAATCCGATGAGCAGGCCCTGCAGCAAAATCTCCATAGTTGGCTGAACTCTCGCAGTCGTGAGCTGGAGGAAACACCCGCAGATCAGGCTCCTGCCGCCATTATTCCAAAAGCCCGGCCAGTCAATCTGGATGAAGCCGTGCCGCTGTTGATGACGGTAGAAGCGTTGGGCGAACGCAATGTCATTATCGAACCGGAGTTGCACGTTGAAGTGCAGGATACCGCTGACGAGCAACCGCTGACGGCAGAGGACGACGAAGCAGACCCACTGCTGGCCGGTGCTGACTATCAAGAGAGCGGTCAAGCGGGTGAGCAAGAGACGGTTCATCTGGAAGATGAAATTGCCCAGCAGGAAGAGCAGGGCGCTGACCAGGGCAGTGAGTTGATTATCTATGCCGGGGACGATGCCGAACAACTGTCCACCCGTGCGGCGGCAGAGGTGGTACTGGTGATTCATGCCCGCGCCCGCGAAGAAGCCGGATTTTCAGGCCGTTCTCTCTTACACCTGTTTGATGGTTGCGATTTACGTTACGGCCAGGAACAAATCTTTCATCGATTTGAAGATGCAGATGGCAAGGGGCCAATCCAGTTTTCGGTCGCTCAAACCTATGAACCCGGTGTTTTTAGCCCGGCTAGCATGGAAGATGAGCACTTTTCCGGGTTGACGTTCTTTTTAAGCTTGCCGGGAGCAAAGCGTCCGTTAGAGGCTTATCAGGCGATGTCTGAAATGGCGCGCCTGTTGGCAGACCATCTCAACGCCGAACTCAAGGATGCGACTCACAGTACCTTCACCAAACAAACGGTCGAGCATGATCGTCAGCAAATTCTCGAATATGAACGTCGGCAAGCCTTGCTGGCGAAAAAACAGGCTGCGGGCAAGCGACGTTAACTTCGTTGCCAGCTTATTGCCGAACAACCGAACCCTTCAGGCGCGGCACTGACCGCGCTTGCCAGTGCGAGCCAGATAGTCATGTCTTCCCCAGATACATCGTCAACCCAGTCCAATGTGTTACCGACGCAAGCCCGCACACGTATTGAACAGCTGCGTCAGCAAATCAACGACCACAATCATCGTTATTACGTATTGGATGAAGCGGCGATTCCGGATGCGGAATACGACCGCCTGATGCGTGAACTACAGACGCTGGAAGCGCAATATCCTCTATGGATAACTGCCGACTCTCCAACCCAGCGAGTAGGGGCAGAGCCACTGGCGGCGTTTGATCAGGTTCAACATGAACTACCCATGTTGTCGTTGGATAACGCCATGAACGCGGAAGAGTTTGCTGCGTTTTATCAGCGTATCCGCGATCGCCTGAAAACGACGGACGAGATTGAACTGGTTTGCGAACCGAAACTGGATGGCCTGGCCGTCAGTTTGCTTTATGAGCAGGGCAAGCTGGTACGGGCAGCAACCCGAGGTGATGGCCAGACCGGCGAAGACATCACCCGTAACGTACGTACCATCAACAACGTACCCTTACGCCTCCAGGGTGACGCCTGGCCGCGACGTATTGAAGTGCGTGGTGAAGTGTACATGCCCAAAGCCGGGTTCGAGGCCTACAACGCCAAAGCCAGGGCTGCGGACGAAAAAGTGTTTGCCAACCCGCGTAATGCGGCGGCTGGCTCACTACGTCAGCTTGACGCTCGTATTACCGCCAAACGGCCGCTGGAATTCTGTGCTTACAGCATCGGCATCGTGTCGGATGAATTTGGGCTGGCAACGACACATCGCGGGATTCTGGATCAGATTCAGGGTTGGGGTATCCGCATTAACCCGGAAACCCGCACTGCGAATGGTCTGGAGCAGGCGCTCGATTGCTATCGGCTGTTAGGAGAAAAGCGCCACCAGCTGGGCTACGAAATTGATGGTTCAGTGTTCAAGGTGAATGCGCTGGCATTGCAGCAACAGCTGGGATTTGTCGCCCGCGCGCCACGTTGGGCGATTGCCTATAAATTTCCGGCGGTGGAGCAGATGACACGCTTGCTCGGGGTCGACTTCCAGGTTGGTCGTACCGGCGCAGTAACCCCGGTGGCACGACTGGAACCCGTGCATGTGGCCGGAGTGACCGTCAGCAATGCCACGCTGCATAATATGGATGAAGTGGCGCGCCTGGGTGTGCGTATTGGCGATACTGTGATTGTGCGCCGGGCGGGTGACGTGATTCCCCAGGTGGTCTCCGTGGTACTGGAGCAACGGCCGGAACACACCGATGCCATTCTGATACCGGACAGCTGCCCGGTGTGTGACTCGCTGATTGAAAAGGTGGAAGGTGAAGCCGTGGCCCGTTGTACCGGTGGCCTGGTGTGTGCCGCGCAACGCAAGGAAGCGATCAAGCACTTTGCCTCGCGCAAGGCGCTGGATGTTGAAGGCCTGGGCGATAAACTGATTGAACAGCTGGTGGCGGCCGATCTGATTGATTCCGTCGATGACCTGTTTCACCTGACGCTGGAGCAGTTGTCCGGTTTGGAGCGTATGGGGGAAAAATCGGCAACCAACGTACTGGCGGCACTCAACAAGGCCAAACAGACCACACTGGGCCGTTTTTTGTATGCGCTGGGTATTCGCGAAGTCGGCGTAGTGACTGCCCAGAGTCTGGCGGATCATTTCGGTTTTTTGCAGCGGATTATGGATGCCAGTATTGAGCAATTACTGGACGTTGCCGATGTGGGCAGCGTTGTTGCCAGTCATGTCGTCAACTTTTTTGCTGAAGCCCACAACCGTACCGTGATCGAGCAACTCAAAAACGCCGGAGTGGTCTGGCCCGAAGGGGAGCCGGTCAGAGCGGCTGCCGAAGACTTGCCACTGGCCGGGCAAACGGCCGTGATTACCGGTACGTTGACGGCGTTGTCCCGTGATGAAGCCAAAGCCCATTTACAAACCCTGGGTGCCAAGGTGACCGGCAGTGTTTCGGCCAAAACCGACTTTCTGGTAGCGGGTGAAAAAGCAGGCTCAAAACTGGCCAAGGCGACTCAGCTTGGGGTCAGCGTCTGGGATGAGACCCGGTTACTGGCCGTACTGGAAGAACATGGTATTCATGTCTGATATACATGCTGATATACATGGTAGGAGGCCCCTTGGGGCCGAATGATGTGAATGATGTCTGCTTGAGTCAATGATGGGTAAGATGGGTACGCTGATATTGGTTAACAGGGGGCAGGGATGTGAAGCGACCAGGATACGCACTCATACAGGCACGAATACAAGCACCACAGACATCGCAAGCAGTACTCGTACACAAGTTGGCCATGGCGGGTCGTGTTGGTAAACGCATCAACGCGTTTTTACTGCCGGTGTTACTCGCGGCGTTGCTTTCCGCCTGCTCCACACCACAGCCAAAAAATATCAACGACGTCTGCGCCATCTTTGATGAACAGTACGACTGGTATTCCGCATCAAAAGCAGTGGAAGATCATTATGGCATTCCCATTCCGGTCACCATGGCGTTTATTCATCAGGAATCCCGCTTCATCGGCGATAACCGGCCACCGCGCAAATGGTACTTCTGGATTATTCCCGGTGGTCGGCCATCCACGGCCTATGGTTATGCCCAGGCTCTGGATACCACCTGGCGTGAATACCAGCAAAAAACCGGCCGCTGGAGTGCCGATCGGGATGATTTTGAAGACGCCGTCGATTTTGTTGGCTGGTACAACCTCAACAGTGTCAAGCGTGCGCATATTCGCCCCAACGATGCCTATCGCCTGTATCTGGCTTATCACGAAGGCGCTGGTGGTTACTTGAAAGGCAGCTATCAGCATAAAAAATGGTTATTGGATATCGCCCGCAAGGTTGACCAGCGCGCCCGTCGTTACACCAGTCAGTTGCAACAATGCCGCGACTCGCTGGACGACGGCTGGTTCTGGCGTGGCCTGTTTGGGCAAGCCCCTTTTTCAGTACCCTTGTCTCCCGCTCAGCAAGCCATCGCAGCGCGGGTGTTATGGTCTCAGGCTGGATAAAGGCTGTCGTTCAGGCCGTGATCAGGCGCTTTTCCCTGCATACCCTGTTGCTTGCGCCAATTATCCAGTCGGGTATGCAACTGTTTGCCATCGAACCTCGCGTTATCCGCTACGGGGGCGTAAAGGCTGGCATCCAGCTGTTGCAGTAGTGTCGCCAGCTGCGGATCATGGGCGTGTTCCGCCAGCTGATCGAGCCGCTGTATCCGGGTATCTGCCATCTCGTGGTGGAGCCAGGCCAACAGGGCGGTACGGATTGCACGGGTGTTACCCTGGTTGCATGCGGTTGTCAGACTGGACCAGCTGCCCAAACCGCCAGCTGTATGACCGTTGGTCGGTGCTGACGGTCGACGATTACGGCGCCTCCACCAGTACAGTGTCAGCAGGTTGGTACACAGCAGAATCAGCGCGAGAATCCAGCCAATCAGCCCTGTTGTATTGATACCATGAATACTTTCCCGATGGCTGGCCGCCATGCCATCTGTGCTGTTCGCTACTGGTTGGCCTGACTGGGCTTGAGCGGATGCCGTCTGCGGGTAGTTGGCCCCGGCGGCTGCAAGCGTGTTGCCACCGGTTGGCGGGTTAGTGCTGGTCTGAGCCGGATTCGGTAATACTGTCAGCGTGCGTGCTGGCAGGGTAGCGTATTGCAGTTGATTACTTTGGGTGTTCCACCATGGAATGCGCACTTCGGGCAGGATTACCTTGCCAGCCACGGTTGGCACCATGGCTACGGCTTGTTGAAACTGGCCGCTGATGCCGTTATCACTGACGTCATCATGGTACTCCGACTGATCTGGATACTGCTTCAGGCCGGTGGGTTGCGGCAAATCCGGCAAGACGATCTGACTGGCCGACATCCTTTCTGTATTGATAGTCAGCGTTCGCGTAATCGGTTCTCCAACCTGCCATTGCTCCGGGTCGGCACTGAACTGTTCTGTCAGGCTGAGCTGATGCGCGGGTAGCCAGGGAGCGGTAGGGTAGGTGGCAGGAATCGGCAGAATCTCCAGTTCGAGCGGCCGCGTGACGGCGGAAATCATGGTGCGTTTACCACCCCAGGGATCGCCGCTGTTTTGCACAATGCCGACGGCCTGGAAGCGTTGACCGGGTATCACCAGCTTGCCGGCTTTTTCCGGGTAAATAACGTAACGCCGCTCATAAACGCCGACCCGTTCGCCGTTGAGCATACTGGTGTATTGTTTGGGTTCGCCGAGCATTTCGACGCGGGCGTCTTCAACATCAAGGTCGCTGAGATTGGCATCGCGATGGTTCACCCGGTAGTAGAGTTTCTCGGTGTAGAGAATTTGTCCCTGTACATAGCGCTCTGATTGTTGATCCAGCTGGATATCAAAAAAGGCGTATTTGTCGTCTTGTTCCTTGATGCTGCTGGATAACGGATCAACCCGGATAGTGAGTGGCTGGCTGCGTTCGCCCTTGAATTCAATTGCCGGAATGGTCAGTGTCCCCGTGCGTTTGGGCACCAGTGTCATGGTCCATTCGGTGCGTGAGCTACTGTCGCCATTAACCGAGCGCATGCTGTTCATGCGGTTTGGCCCTTGCACAATGTCGAAATCCTGTTTGATGGTCGTCAGATCCGGTGAACCAAAAATGATTTGCGGGTCATGGCTCAAGGTCAATTGCAGGGTTTCCTGTTCCGCTAAACGACTGCGGTCGACGCTGGCGGTAAAGCTGTCAGCCAGCAAGCGCGGGCTGATCAGCATCAGTGCCAGTAATAGCAGTACTGCGCGTAGCGGCTGTGCAGTGGTTTTGAATAACGGCGGGGTCTGGTATTGGAACGCTGAACCGAACCGGATCCGCAGCCGGAATCCTCGCTGAATTACCATAAAACGTCCTCTGGCGGCTGATCTTTCGATTGCTGGGAATACTGGTATAAAAACTTGCGCTGCAGCAGCTTGCCCGGCTGGTCGGGAACCCGGTTGAGCCATTGGCGCAGGCTGGCTTGTTCTTCCGGACTCAGGTGCTGGAGGCTATCAGTGGGAATATCACCAAGTGCGCGTTGCGGGGCTTGAGTGCCGTCGGCGGCATCGTCGGACACGGATGCCGAGTCTTTGGCCTCATTAACGGTATCCTTTGCTGAATCTTTGCCGCTTTGTGGGTCGGATTGATCGCCATCTTTGGCCTGCGGGTTGTTGCTGGCATCTTGCTGTGGTTGATCCGGTTGATCTGACGCGGATTGCTCTGACTCTTGTCCCTGTTGTGGGTTTTGTTGTTGGCCCTGTTGTTGCTGACCCTGTTGTTGATTATCAGGTGGCTGATCCTGACTCGGGTTCTGACCTTGCTTGCCATCAGCGGAGGATGGCTGCTGTTGCTTGTCGCCAGACTGATTTTGCCCACCGGACGGTGCTGACGCATCGTCTTTTGATGGATCCGATTGATCCGATGGATTCTGTTGCTGATTCTGCTGTTGGTTTTGCTGTTGCTGCTTCAGTGCTTGCTCGACCAGATCGCGGTTTTTACGTGCATCCTCCATCTCCGGTTGTTGCTGCAGTGCTTTATCGTAGGCGGCCAATGCATCTTCATAGCGGCCTTGCTGTGCCAAGGCATTACCCTGGTTGTAGTGGCCAGTGGCACTGCTGTCACTGGCGAAGGCGTCGGCTGCTGCCTGATAGTCTCCGGCACGATAAGCCGCCGTGCCACGCCAGCTCGGGTCTTCAAATTTGCTGGCGGCAGCGGCAGGGTCGGTTTGCAGTAATTCGGCACCCTGTTGATCCGGCGTTGACCATAAATCTTGCCATTGCAGACCCGTACTGGTGGCTGCGGCGGTAGCGCTGGTGGTCGGGATATCAGCGGTACTATCGGCATAGCCGGGAGGTGCCGATAACAAACCGAACGGCAGTAACAACAGTAACCACCAACTGGCCAGCACACCACGGCGAAATCCTGCCAACGCCAGTGGTAGCAACAACAACAGTAGCCAGAAACCTTCGTCTTGCCAGAGATCAAACTGCGGCTGCTGGTCGCTGCGGCTGGCGTCAGCGCTGTCGGCTGACTCAGGGGATGTGGCTGAGTTGGGTGTCATCGGTACAACCGCTTGCCAGTCGTCATCCAGCAAGGTCATGGCATGCCAGGGTACCCCGAGTTGTTGTTGCAGTTGGGCCAGTGGGCGGGTATCGAGGCCGGGCAATACAATCGTGCCATCACCGTCCTGAAGGAAACCGCCGGTGGGTAACGGGATCGGTGCGCCTTGCTGGCTGCCAACTGCAATCACTCCGAGGTGGAAGCGGTTCTGATCCAGTACCTGGTTGATGCGGTTGACATCTTTCGACTGGATACCATCGGTAATCAGTAACAGGTCGGCGTGCTTATAACCGCTGTCCTGCACCAGCTGCTGGGCCAGTTCGATGGCGCGGTCGGGGCGGCTGCCGGGGCTGGGCATAATAAACGGCGACAAGGCGGGCAGCAGATTGGCGATGGTGCCAGTGTCGTTGGTCACCGGGGTAACGGTATGGGCATCACCGGCATAAGTGATCAGTGCGGTCTGGCCATCCCGGCGGGTGTTGAGAATATCGGTGATCTTTTGTAGCGCCCGTTCCGCGCGGGAGGGTTTGATATCCTGGGCGGCCATGGAATACGACATATCCAGCAGTATCACCAACACCTGCTGATTCTTGTACACCGGCTGAGGCAGTTTCTCCCACGTTGGCCCGGCCACAGCCAGCGTCGCCAGCAGCCAGCCCAACGCCAGCCAGATCAGTCCCGGACGTCGTCCCTGGGCCGGTTGCTGCTCGACCATATAGTCCAACAATTGTGGATCCATCAGGGTTTGCCACTGCTGTGATGACAGTCGGCGGCGGCTGGCTTGCCACAATAACAGCGCGGCTGGCAATAGCAGCCAGAGCCACTCGGGGCGAATAAAATGAAAGGCGGTCACTACGTCAGAATCCATCACAACTGCTGTTTACCTCGTGAGCCTGAACGACGAATGGCATTGTGTAGCCAGGTGAAATCCACTATCCGGGCAAGTGCCAGTAACAGTGATAACGCCAGCGCCAGCCCCAGTGGCTGATCATACAGACTGTGCTGTGGCCGAAAAATTTCCGGATCTTTCTCGGTGGGTTCGAGCTGGTCGATCAGGCCATAAATCTGGTTCAGCTCATCGATATTACGAGCACGAAAGAAGGAACCGCCAGTTTTTTGCGCAATAGTGGTGAGTGTCGGCTCGTCAAGGTCTTGTGAGGGGTTGACCCGACGATTGCCAAACAGGCCCGGTACTATCATGGAGTCGGCCCCCAATGCGATGGTGTAAATACGTACCTGGTTCTCGGCGGCCAGTTCTGCCGCCTTGAGTGGCTCGATTTCTCCAGCGGTATTGGCACCATCGGTTAACAGCACCATCACTCGGCTATTCGCGGGATGGCTGAGCAAGCGTTTGATCCCCAGACCAATGGCATCACCGATCGCCGTTTGGTCACCTGCCAGACCAATCTGGGCTTCAAGCAGGTATTTGCGCACGGTTTCCCGATCAAAGGTTAAGGGGGTCTGGATATAGGCATTGGAGCCAAACAGAATCAGCCCCAGACGGTCGCCCTGACGCTGGTCGATAAAACGATTGACGACATTTTTAACGGCCGTTAGACGATCGACCTGGTGGCCATCAATTACCATATCCGGCCGTTGCATGCTGCCGGAAATATCCACTGCCAGCAGCAGATCCCGGCCACTGGTCGGTAAGGAGACTGCTTCTCCCAGCTGGTAGGGTCGTGCCAGTGCAATGATCAGTAAACACCAGATCAGACTGATGGCCAGCATCTTCCACCAGCCCGTACGGGTACGGGAATCAGTGGCCGTTTGGCCAGTCCAGTCATCCAGCTGGCTGACTCGTAGCGCTGATTGTTCCGGTTTGATGGCGGGTAATAACCGCCGCACCAGTAATGGTAATGGCAGCAATAGCAAGGCCCAGGGCCAGTACCACTGCAGTGACGTCAGGGCGGTCAGTGAGAACCAGCTCATGATTGTGGTTCCTGTTGCTGAATGACGTGTGCCGTTGTGACGGAGTTGGATGATGGCATTACT
>TARA_R110000868_G_scaffold304437_1_pt1 | contig 22821 bp, 17 predicted proteins | sample TARA_R110000868 | Tara Oceans TARA_R110000868 (sample SAMEA4397489) | marine metagenome | biome: Polar Biome; feature: [SRF] surface water layer (ENVO:00010504); material: water (ENVO:00002006), including particulate matter (ENVO:01000060) such as... | depth 5 m | reverse complement strand
TTTTAATAAATGAGTATATAATATTATGCTCTTAACTAATCAATTTTTTGAAAATAATTATAGTTTTGCTGCTGAAGGTAATTTATTTCAATATCTCTAATCTCCAAGTTTTCTATAATATCAAGAGCTTTCGAATCGGGTTTTAAGTCCAAAAAATTATCGTTTATAGAAAGCTTTTTCAGCTTCTTTAATTCTAATAGTGAATCGATATTTAATATGTTATTAGCTCCAAGTTCAAGCCATTCTAAATTACTTAAATCATTGAACGAGCTTATATCAGTTATTAAGTTATTCCACAAGAAAAGTTTTTCTAGAAGTATTAGTTTACTTAACATGCTCACATTTACGATGTTATTATTTCTTAGATCAAGCCATTTTAAATCAACCATTTTACTAAGTGGAGAGATATCAATAATCTGATTTCCATTAAGGGTTAATTGTTCGAGATTTACCAACCCTGAAATTGGGGATATATCTTTTACCTCATTATGATCAATATTTAATTGAACCATTTGTTTTAAATTCGAAATAGCACTGATATCACTTATATCATTTTTTGCTAGTATTAAATGCTGTAGACTATCTAAACCTTGTAATGGCGATAAATCTGAAATCATATTACCGGGTACCCAAATACCAATTAGTTCTTTAAGATTTTCCAATGGGGAAAGATCAACAAGTTCACCATTGGCAAGGTTTAGGATTTTTAAATGAGATAAATTGCTTAGTGGCGATAAGTCATTAATAGGATTAAAACCTGCAGTTAATACTTCTAAGTTTTTAAGGTGCTCTAACCCTTCTAAAGAGTGGATATTTTTATCCAGAATATTTAAATGGGTTATACTTTCAAGGTAATTTGAGTTAAAACTACCTATTGGAAGTTCTATCGCCTCCCTTACCGCTGCCTCTAAATTAATATCATGAAAGGAAATACTTTCTTGAGTTAATGTTTCTTCTGATATCGTTAAAAGAATCAATACTGTTAATAATGTTTTCATAGTTCTCTTATTTTTTAATTTGATTCAAACTAGATATATAATCTCTAATTTTAGTTTGAATTCGTGAAACTGAACTACATTAACTGGGATAGGAATTAAGTTTTAAAAAAACTCATTTTAAAACTTAATATGAACATCAAATACTCCCTTCTTGTACTCTCAGTACTAATTTTCATGAGCTGTAGTCAAAAAAGTTCCGGACCCGGAGGCTTGTTCTCACCTACCTATTCACCAGATGGGACTAAGCTAGCTTACTACGAATACTTTGACGGAGTTCCAGAGATTATGATCTATTCATTTGCTGATGCTAAGACCTTACAAATAACGCCCCGTTCTGGTGCTTGGAGTATTGTACCAAAATGGAGTAAAGCTGGAGACAAATTGATGTTTTCTCATGGTCAGAACATGATGAGTATGGATGTAACCATAATTGATTTGGAATCGGGTGATATGGATACTTTCGAGAGATTCGGTACTGAATTTTCTGTTTCTTGGCACGAAAAAACTCATATATGGGCAAACAGGTCTTTAACTGGAATTTCATTCTACAGATCGCAAAACGATAGCCCAAATTCTTATGAATTAATCGAAGTCCCTGAGTTTTCTAATTACTGGATTTACCCATTAAATGAAGATGGTGAAATGCTCATTCAGGTAAATGACACGAATTCTTATGGGTTGTATCACATTTCTGGAAATAACGAACCTACCCTTTTACTGAAAGAATCAGGTATCAAAAATTTAGTGTTTTCAAAAGACCAAAGGTTCATTGCTTTTGAGAAAACAGTAGATGACAATACAGATATTTATATAGCTGATATGGATGGATCAAACCTAAAACGTTTGACTACCAATGAATACCCTGACTATATGCCGGATTTCTCACCGGATGGAAAAACACTGGCTTTTAGTTCTGCAAGAACGGGTACTTATCAAATCTATACTATTGATCTCGAATCAGGTCAACTAGAACTACTACTCGATTGATACTACAAAAAATGAAAACCTCAGCCTTTTTGACCTTTGGATATATCATTATTCTATTAATACACACTACAGATTTGGTCAATGCACAAACTGAATCTATTATCTATACAAACAAAGTTGGGAGAAATGCGAACCTTCACACTGTAAATTTGGATGGATCAAACAATGTGAAAATTACTGGTAATCCATCATCTGACAGTGCACCATCCTATTCTCCAAAAGGAGATTTCATAGTGTTCAATTCAGAGAGAAATGGATGGTGGAAAATATGGAAAATGAATTCGGATGGAAGTGAGTTAGAACAGGTTAGTTTTCCAGGAACCGGAGCCGATTATGATCCAACCATTTCTCCAAATGGGAATATTGTAGCATTTACTTCAAGCAGAGATAAAAATGAAGAAATCTATATCAAAAGGATTAATGAAAACTCCCCTTCTATTAATCTTACTAAAACTCAGGGAGACCAAAGATACCCTAGATGGATTTCAAATAATGAGATTCTGTACTATGATACATCCGGTGAACATCATATAATTATGACAATGAACCTGAGTGGTGAAATAATAAGGGAGTTTAATCTTGGTTTAGGTAACAATTACATGGGAGACATTTCAAAGAATGGGGACTTAGTTTTCACCTCAGACAGAGATGGATCAAATGACTTGTATATTTTATTTAGTAACGAAAAGGAGCCTGTAAAAATAACAGAATCTGAAGGCCTAATTGATTATAGAGCTAAATGGTCTGTCGATGGAAATAAAATCGTTTATGAACGATCGAATCGCAAGAATATAAGTCAAATTTGGGTATATGATTTAATATCAAAAACCTTAAAGCAACATACTAAATCTGGGTATAATTACTATCCATCCTGGGTAATTAGATAACTCAAACCTTAGCGGCATTAGCTAAAAAAATACCTACGATCATATTGGGATAATATGCCAATTTATAACTAAGCCATTGACCTTTGTTGGTTAGTTCCAGGGTAAAAAAGAGTATTCATTCCTGAATTTGGACGAAGCTGCCAATGAACATATATAGCTTAATATGGTCTAAACCCTATTCAAGGCTTTTACACTTTTTAATCTCATTATTCAGACCATATGTTGCACCTATTGAAATCTCCTCTCCCAACTATTTTATTAACCATCTCACTTCTCTTTTTTGGAGGATGTAAAGACAATTCTTTAAACAGTGATGATGATTTTCTATTAACAACTAATATTGGTAATAAGATATCATTAGATGGTCACTGGGGGACCGGTAGTGTTGTAGATAATGGGAATGTCCTCTATGAACGATTTAGCTTTTCTGAAAACACTTTCGAAATCTTTGCAGAGTTCTACTCAGATAGCAGTTGTAACCAAAGTGTTGGAACCGTTACTATTAATATTGAGTTTGAAGTTGATGGAACTCATAATGTAGTATTTAATGGGCAAGAGGTATCTGCAAATAAAATATCGGGAAAACAAATAATAGGTCCTGAAGAGAAGCAGTTTAAACAATCAATCTATATTATCGAAGATGGTGATGATATATCTTTTTATCATACTCGTTTCCCTGATGATGGTGGAACAGTATCATCAGATGGATATCCTAATGAAATAGTTCCAATCCCTTTTTCACCTCTAATATTATACACTACTAATTCTGGGAATTAGAACTTGAATAACTAACCCTTACAGATTTACTCGGTTTAGTTTGATCCCATTTTAATAAACTAACTCATCAAACATTTGAACTTCATTTATACATAGGTTGATATACTTTCCCGAGCACCTCTTATTTTTCTGTCCATCCCTCTCCTATTTCAGGATTTGCGACTATTTTAGCTGAATCAATTCCATGGTAGTATTCATGTCAATTAAAGATTCGTTTGAGTTAATAAACTCAATAACTCTTTCTTTAGTGTTTGATGATGTATGAATTGGAGCAATTATGGGATTACTAAACTTTTGGTTCAATACTTCTATCGTCTCTTGGTTTAATACAAAAAATGGAATTATCACCAGATCAACTTCCTGATCAGGGATACTGCTAAAATTCTCCAGACTTACTTCTGAATCTCCTATGTGAAGTATTTTTTTACCTCGAATATCAACCAAGTAAGAAATGTTCAGGATATCTTTAAAATCTTCATTAAGGTGGGTGGTTTTATAGGAATGAATGCTAAGATTCTCATCTATTTTGAATAGCTCATCTGATTCGAATTCGAAAATATTACTGACTATCACTGAGCTATCAGTGTTTGAAAAAAATCCCGGTACAACTATTAACTTCGAGTTTGAGTTTTGTGCCTCTTTCAAAGCATACTCTTCGTTGTAGTGATCCTTGTGGATATGAGTAAAAAGGTGAATTCTTGGATTCGTAAAAGGATCCTGATTATTGAAAATCAATGACAAAATCTGTTCGTCTGGGTATTCAAATTGCTCATAAAAATCATCGAACAATACATCAATAAAAACATCTCTTGTACCATCTGAAATTTGTACCCCGGCGTTAGCTATATAACGAACAAATACTTCCTGAGAGTAACTATTCCCCAGTACCAAAAAATTCATGCCTAAATAAAGAAATACTTGTGAAACTATAAATTGAATTTTTGATGACAAATGTGAAATAAACACTGATAAAGGATTGTGTTAACTTTTATAAACTAAATTAATACTAAATGATTATAGAAGTTTCCGAATTCATGAAATCGCATTCAAATAAACTCTTAATTCATAAAATTGAGATATCTCATTTTAATAATAGTTGAATGGTATTGATTCTTATAGAGGAAATAACACAAGAAACATCTATACATTAGATTTAAATACTGATGAATTAATTCAACTTACTGAGTTAGAAACACGTGATGGACATCCTGTTTGGTCTTCAGATTGCAGACGTATCGCATTTCAATCTTCAAGAAATGGGAATCCTGATGTTTATATCATGGTTAATAATGTAGAGAACGTCATGCAACTAACTTATCATAGTTCTTTTGATGGAATACCAAAATGGTCCCCAGATAATAAATTTATAGCTTTTAATAGCCGCCGCACCGGAAGCCCAAATGTCTTTTTACTAAATGTTAATACTAAAGAGGAGATTCAACTTACCAATGATGGAAAGTTTAATTTCATTCAAGATTGGTTAACAGATACCGAGCTATTATTCATTACTGATGTTGATGAAAAACGACAACTTCAAACTTTAGACATCAAGAAAAATACTGTCAAAGATTTACCCACTGATTTTGACGTTACTTATGCCAGATCAAATATGAAGGGGAATATCATTCTATCTCAAAAAAATATGAGTGATGAAATACATCTCTATTCACTGGATTTAAATAGCCTATTGATAAAAAAAATTTTCGCAACAAATGGTGAAAAAGGTATCCGACTTTTATGAATTAACAACTGGTAATTTAATGAATGTTTGTACAGAAGAAAACAAGTGCTAATTCATGAATCTGTACGATTTGACTTGTTCCTACCTATATATTTCTAATGAATAGATCTACTGATATCTCAGTTTATTCAACTTTATAACAAATCAATAACTTTTCAAAATGAATCTAAATATGAAAATTTCAATTTTAGTCATACTGTTAATATTTACTGGAGCCTGTACAGAAAGTGTATTACAAGAAAGTAATGTTGCTTCATCGAATAATAATTCTCAAAGCGTATCACAAGAAGGCAGTGAAGTCTTTTTTACATCAAATTTAGGTGATCTGCTTTCTTTGAATGGTACTTGGAGTTCAGGTTGTGTTGAAGATACTTCAGGTATTTTTTCTGAACGACTTACATTTTCAGAGAATAAAGTTACTGATCATATAACATATTATTCTGAGCCCAACTGTACTGTAATTTTGAATGATTCATTAATAGAAATGGAATTTGAAATAAATGGTACCATAGATTTAGAACTTGAAGGGCTAGAGCTTATCGCGAACAAGGTCTCAGGCATTCAAAGAGTCGGAAATGAAGAAAAGCCTATTAAACAATCTATTGCAGTAGTTGAGTTAACATTTTATGCATATGGCTCTACTAAAACGGTTATAGCTTTTAATAAAGCGCGTTTACAAGATGATGGAGGAGTAATATCATCTGATGGATACCCAGTGGAATTATTATCAACACGCTTTTATAGACAATAACTTAAAGTTCTTCCGATCAAACAAAAACAATACCTCGATAAGTAAAGTATCAGAATATATCGATTGTTAGGTTGCATAAACTTGGTAATAGTCAGGCACTTCAGAGATAAAAGCAGTTGGATCTTTAATTACTGATCAGTTCAAAAATACTGAATAGTCATTTCCAAGAAATATGGCTTCTCCAATAATCCATTACGTTATTACTTGTGAATATTTGTCCTATATATGAAGTACGATATATGCTAGTCGGTGCATTTTCACACGCATGTTGTTCATAGTTCTTTGTATCGTTTGTGAAGTAAGAATCTGATTCACATGTTTTTGGACTGTTATCAATAGGCTCACAACTCGCAAATAGAACTATTATTAGAGAGAAAACTAGTACACTTGATCTCATAAATGATTTAGTTCTGAAATATTTGGTTTGCAATGTTCTCAACCACATCTAGTGTTGAATGAGAATTAAATGGTTTGTTTAGTTCTTGAAGTTGAGTAATTACGTATTCCTTGTTTTCCAAAAAATGGCTAGTTCCAGGTAATACACAAAGATTTGCATTAGGTAGAAGCTCGAATATTTCAAGTGTATGACCAATTTGGACGGCATCCCTATCCCCTACCATCAGAGTTACAGGCATCGAAATTTCCTTTACTTTTGAATTAGGTATGGGTTTTTGTTTTGCCATCAACTTTACATGAATCTTTAAATCTGGAATAGAAATTTCTTCATATCGATTCACTAATTCTACAATTTCTGGAAGTATGGCTTTGGTATCAAGACGCGTATTTGCTCCAGATATTAACATTCGGTTTATTTTTTCAGGTACTGTGTATCCCAACATCAAAGCAACAATCCCACCATCACTATGTCCCCATATTTTGATTTCCTCATAACCAAGTTCATTAATAAGAGCTTCAATCTCTTGGGCAATGAAATCAAAACTTAATTTATTTTCATTGCATGAACTTTGACCATGACAAGGACTATCAACAGCTATTACCTCGAATTCCGAAGTTAACTCAGGAAGTAACCGATAAACGCTTTTTGTCGAACCGCCATTACCATGAAGAATTAGTAAAGGTGTACCATTACCATATAACTCATAATGTAAGATTGAGTTTTCTGTTTTAAACTCGAAGCTTTTTCCTTCTACTCCGTTACTAGTGATTTTTTCTTGAGCAGATACTTGTGTTACAATTAGAAGTACAAATAATATTGGATAGAGTTGTCTCATAAACCTGATTTAACCTGTATTAAAGTTTGTTGATAAACATTCATTTTAAATATCCGACCATATGAAATTCTTTTAGTTATGGTGAATTAATAACTGAAAACCTTATTTTCATGATATTTAAACCCATATTTTATTTCAAATTTGACCCTCAGTTTTTCTATCTCCAGTATTTTATTGAAGTATTTGAGCAATTAATTGTAAAAAAACGACATTTTGAACCCAATTGAGAAAGTCCCAAACGATCCCACTGTAGCTTTACATATTGACCGGTACCAGTTTTATGATTTTAAGGAACCAGCTTATCTGAAAACTCTACCCAATGGGAAATTTGACTCTTATTATATTTCTAATGGTGGTTTCTCTGTATTAAATCAGGATAAAGAATCCTTTGAAAAAGTTCCAAATACAGGCTTATTCCTAGCCAGTAATGGCTCATCTTTACTACGAATCGAACAGGGATTGAAATGTATAAACATCAAACTGAAGATCTCAGCGCTGGCTCATCCTAATTTAAATCTTCCAAACACTAATCAATTACTCATCCCTTTTTCCTTCCCTTATACCAAAAAGATAAAGCGGTCGATTGATGCACGCTTATCTACTGACAAACCAGTATCTGAAATAGATTGGTTAGATGCACTCTTTAAAGATATACTGGAATCTATCCCACAAGATGAGAAAATCATTAAGGTACTTGAGGAGTTTACAAATCTTGAAAATGAAGATATTGGATTCATCTCACAGTCATTAAATATGACAACCAAAAGCCTTTACCGATTTGTGAAAAAACATTTCTCTTTATCCCCAAAACAGCTTAAAGATATAATTCGCTTTGACCTGACAACTTCCTTCCTGAAGAAAAATCCCTCTACAAATCTCGTAGAAGCCTTATCATTCGGGTATTATGATCAGTCTCACTTCGTAAAAGAATGCAGAAAAATCACTGGATATTCCCCTAAAGAACTGTTTAATGACATGCACTTCACAACAAATGATCTAATTCGCAAAGTTAAATAACCCAGCCATGCGGATGTTTTCTTTTCTTCTAGTTCCTTAGAACTGTACTGGAACTTTCTTTACTCTCCGCCTCATATGAAATTTGAGGCAGAACCTCAGTATTACTGCATAGTAAAGCTACGGAAGGAGGCTAAGGTTAGTAAATAGCTGATAAAGCTCTTCAATCGGAATGGGTTAACATAAAAAATGAGACCTCTCTAATTTACCTAGAAATGAATGTATTATCTTTTTATTTAATCAACATCATTTTCTTTAATTCTATCATATCCCCATCTACCAAAAGCTGGTAGAAATAAACCCCTGAAGATAATTGATCGGCGTTTACAACTTCTATATATCTTCCTGGTTGCTTTCCAGAATTGATAAGATTAAGCACTTGTTGTCCTAAAATGTTAAATACTTTTATTTCAACAAAACCTGACTTTGGAAGACCATACTTAATTGTTGTTGATGGGTTAAATGGATTGGGATAATTCTGATATAGTTCATAATTGTCTGGTATTTCCAGTTCAAATTCTGAATTAGTTCTCATCTTTACAGATAATCTTAAATCTGAAATAAATTGTTCACTTGATTCCCCCGGAATATTCGTTCTTGCAATTATTTTTGCACTATAGTCTTCCACATTTAACCCTCTGGTTTCAATAATAGCTTGAACAACCGCAGATGTGTTCGCATTTATAACTAATTGAGTCTTGTCAAAGGATAGCCAATTGGGAGAAAAATCAAGGAGAAGTACATACCTGACCAGCTGTTTATAAAGTTCCGTTATTTCTTCTGACTTTCCGAAACCATCTAAATGGTATTCCATAGTCAATCCCATAGCAAAAATCTGACCTTTACCATATTGGTATTCGGTAATGATTGGATATCCGGATCCTGAACTTAGCAAAACATTAGCATGATCCGGAACCTTATCATAAGCTGTAAGTACTGATATTCTTTTTAAGGCCGTAGAATCTGTTTCTGAAAGAAAATAACCCTTGTTAACATCTGAATAATTAAAAGAGGACCGATCATAAATACCTTCCACACCACCTGGCATTGAAATATCAAAACTGCTAAATGATGAATAGAAAATAGTTCCTCCCTGTCTTGTAAAGTTACTTAATGCTGCAACACTACTATCTAATCTTTGATAGTATTCCTGATTTTGATCTGCTATAAAGAAAACTGCATCATAATCTGTAAAATTAGTATTACGCAAATCGGTTGACTGAATTTTAGATATTTCTAATTCCGAAAACCACGAATTAATTAGTCCTGATATATCTGACGACCAAGCTAAATCGTCTTGTATTATTAACACTTTTTTGCTTTGAAGAGGTCCGTTTGGTAAATATTCTGAAGCATTAACATTCTGAGAGAATACTTCCAGATATAAAGTTGAATCCCCTCTGTTACTAAACATTAATTCAAAGCTGACACTATCTCCCTCGGATAATTCAAAATCTAGTGAATCAGTTTTAAAGCTAAGTACCGGACCATTGATACTATTTCCTTCTAATATTATTTCATTATTTGAAGGCAACTCAGAATTAGTAACAAAACTTAATTTATCTGTACGCTTTCCAGAACTGTCTTTTGGAGCAAAGACAATTGGCAAATAAAGTGCTTGTTGAGGTGGAATTTGGTAACCTTGGTTTTCTTCCAGCAAATAAAAATCACTATTTGTAATGGATAAGTTTTCGATCACTAATTTCGCCGATCCTGAATTCGAAAATTTTAGAGATAATTGATTTGTTGTATTTATTATAGTTCTAGGAAAAATAAGTGCATCTGTACTCATAGTTAACTCAGGTGTACCAGAAACAGTAATTTCTAAAGGAATTCTTACGATTTTGTTTTCCGGATCGTTAGAAAAAATTACAAACTCCGCCTGATAGGTTCCTTCATTAATCCCGGTTAAGTCGATGGAGAAATTCAGTGTCTTATCAGCACCTTCAAGAATAATTGGATTGTCATTTTCATTGTCATTAAAACTGATATAATGACTGGGCGAAGTTTCTTTTGTAGCTATTCCAATATGGGAGCTGTAAACAACAGAGCTAAGTAGATTATATATGGCAATTGAATCCGTTATCGAACTGGTAACACCATCAATTTTATATATTTGCCGGACATTAGTTTCACTATTTATCCCATTCGTGGTATAAGATTTATCTTCCGGGGAATATCCGAATTCTAGTAGATAATACTGTTCTGGAGTTCCAATTACTGATTTAGATTCGAGCGTTGAACTGGAATAAAGCATAATTTTACCATTGTTATTTCCATAAATGGTATTTGTATTTAAATCACTACTTATGGTATTAAAGATATAACTCCCTTCTACTGAACTAAGAGTATCTATCATACTTCCATTTACCTGGCTAATCTCAAATATTGAGGTTTGGTCTTTTTTCCGATTATAAACTGAGATAAGCATCCCTTCTCTGGAAGAGGCAAAAGATCTTATTTGGGTATCCTCATCAAATGGCAATTTAATATGTTGAACTATTTCTTTTGATTCTATATCAACTACTAATATCTCATTATCAGAAACTGGTTTTTGGAAGTATAATAATCCATCCCGGTAGGAAAGTGCTCTTATGATAAGTGCATCCGGATATGGGTAAGATCCTTTATAGGTATAAATAGTATCAACTATTGAGTGAGTTTCCCAGGATATAGACACAATTTGGGCATGATATTCATTTGTTTCTTGATCTCTTACCTGTACAGATGCAAAAAAATCGGTTTTTCTAGTTAAAATTGCATCAGAATAATCAATATCAATCTGATAGTTCAAATCACTACCCCCTGCATTATTGATATTAAGAGAAGTGATTAAAGTATCACCGGTACTAGCGCTGAAGCTATAATTTGTAGGACTTACAGAAATAATTGGTGGATCTAAGGCCTCTGCATAAACAGGTATATAAAATTCGCTCTTATCAGATGAATTGCTTTGAATAATTAATTCCGCATTAAAGGTACCTTCTTCAAAAGGTGCGAAAACAAGCTCCACTAAACTTCGTTCACCAGGCTCCAGAACAAAAATTCCTGATGGTATATCCTTCAAATGAAACTGAGGATTTGAAATTGATACTGATGAGATTATCAAATCTTTAGTACCTCTATTAGAAAGTACTATTTTTTCCAAAAGAGAATCACCTGTAAAAATTGATTCAAATTTCAGTTCACTTTTACTAACTCCGAATCTAGGGAGGCCAGTAACGCTAACTTGTGCAGGAATAATTTTCGATGGCGTATCTCGATCATTTGAATTCACGATAAATTCAAATTCATAATCACCGTCTATTGCTCCTTTCGAGTCAATATAAAAATTTACTAATGCTGAATCCTGAATAGATAAAGTCTCTTTTAGCACCGAATTAACTCTAATAAGACTATAACCTGAATTCTCATCTGTAGCGAGAGCCCTCAGATAATCAGAATCATTTTCGATAATCTGAATTAAAGAACCATCAACTGCATTAAACTCGATTAATCTATATGAGGAAGAATTCTCAGCTGTCCCTACTACTAAAATCGAATTTGAATTGCTTAGGTAACTGATTTCCTGAAATGCTTTGTAGCCTGAATAGTCAACTAGTTGTTTTGGTTCCCCATACAATGAATCTAATGGTAGCGAATAAATTTTCCCACTATCAAAATCTCCTAGGTACAAGAGATTTGCTTTCGGGTTTACAGTTACATTATTTCTCCTGTTTAATCCTGTTCCTGAATAAAGTGTATCTACAATACCTCCATTTTCATCATCGATACGTACGATGTAATCATTCCTTGAATTTATGTCCCTGAAAGAACCTATTAGATTCACGCCATCATGAGAAAGGCTGAAAAAACCACTATAGAAACCATCTTCAAGCTTAATCGGATCAAGCAGTTCTTTTGTCAGAACATCAAGAACCTGAAACTCATTACTTTTGGTCCCATCCACAAAGTAGATAAGCCCATCATGATAAGTGAGATTACCAATATTTCCCCTTCCGGGTCTCTTAAACAATGTATCGATTGCAAATTCAGAATTTTTAGAATACTCAAGAATAACATCATAGTATATATTATTTCGGAAATCAGTATTAAGAATTACCGTAGCATAATATTTTTGCTCTTGAAGTATTGATTGATCCGGAACAGTTACAGATCTCACCTTAATATCGTAATTAAGTTCTTCTTCACCAGAGTTTGTAATAGTAAATGAAGAAGGAATAACTTCATTGGTATCGGGAGTGAATGAAAAAGAATCGGTACTAGTATTAATTTGTGCAGGAGTTATCGCACTTCCTGATAATATGATTGATAAAGAAGAGTTTGCGAAAGCATTGCTGTTAACAAGAAGTTCAGAAGACAGAAAGCCTGAACTGGATGGCTCATAGACAATGAAAAGCTCCATATGTTCAGTGGGTGATAAAATAATTGGAAAAGCTAATATGTCCTGTATTAGAAACTGATTCTCAGAAATATTAAGACTATAAATTTCAAGGTTTTCCGTTCCCGAATTTGAAAGCGTTAATTTCTTTATACTTTTATCTCCAACTATAAGCCCTCCGAATTGGAGTGTATCTACATTTGTATCAATTTCAGGAATTCCGATTACTTCCAGCTCTAAAGGAATTCCTTTAAATCGTTGCTCTGGATCATTACTTTGAATAAGTAACTCTGATTTATACATTCCACCTATTAAGTTTTCAGAATTAATGTTAAAAACAAAATCTTTAGCCCCCTGTGGCGGAACAGAATCCCGGGCAGCTGAAGTGAAATTAATATATGCAGGTAAGTCGGACTCAAGAGTTGCAATTGCATCGAACCAAATATCTTCCATGGGTTCAGGTGAAGAAAGAGATTCATTTTCCAAGTCATAGACTAAGAAATTATGTCGGCTCGAATGCTTGTCATTATATATTATAATCGAATTATCGAGAGCAGAATAACTAATATAATCGGGCTCTTCGCTGGTAAGATCAAGTACAACCTCCGGAACTAAATCACTTCCTTCTCTTATATCAATTTGATAGATGGTTCGACCTGTAAGTGTATATATAACGCTATCTGAAACATTTTCAGTAAATGAGTAACCAACCCCATTTGGCAGACCTCTTATTACAAGGGAATCTGATACAGACCCAGTTTCTTCATTAACCCGATAAAGAACTGTTCTGTCATTGTAAAAAGACTGACTAACTAATAATTCTTTTCCGTTATGGGATTCTACTGTAACAAAAACCCGAGATTCTATATCAGGACTTATTTCACGAATAGTTTTTTGTGTGTCTCGATCAAAAATTCTAATGGTACGTTTACCATATTCAGGCAGGTAAAACTTCCCATCATTATATACAAATGACGAGAATCCGAATTCCGGTGACGAGGGGATTTCCAAAGTGTCCAAAACAGAATTGGTTTCCAAAGAATACTCATAAATGTACGTTTTATTCTCCCCTGTTTCTTGTATCCACTCTGTTGATATAAGATAAAAGGGACTCAATTCTTTGCTCGAAATCAATCTTGCCGGATCACCCGAGCCAGTTACCTGATAATATAGAGTGCTGTTTCCTGTATTGTTTATTGTAAGCGATTGAGTTATCTCTTCATTCGATTGTATTTGGAGTTTATACATTTCTGGTGAAGCTTGTAATTTGGGAGGAGGAACAGAGATTCCAGAAACATTATAAATAAACGTTTCATCGTTCTCATCATTGGTTGAAAACGTAATATTCTCTTCAAATAACCCTTCCTCAGAAGGATGAAATGCTACCACCAGGTTGTGCGTATTCCCCGGAGGAACTATCAGCGGAAGGTCGGGTTCCTCTTTGAAACTGAACGAAGCATCAGAAAAAGCTATATCTGAAATTAAAAGACCTGAAGTTCCATTATTAACAATATGAAGCTTCTTATACTCGGCCTGATTAACAATAATATTTCTAAAAAATAGGGTACTGGGATTTACTTCAATCTCTGGATTCCCATCTACAAATAGTTCTACTGGTACTACTTTCCATTGCTGATCGGCATCATTCAGATACATATCAATATCTGTCAGATATTTACCTCCAAACAAGTTTTCAGCCGATATTTGAAACCCAAAGGTAAAGCTTTCTGAAGGCTCAATTGTCTTATTGCTTTCCGAAAGCCAAGTAAAGAAATAAGGCCATCCTGCTTCATTAGTAGCTAATCCCGAAAATGATTGCTCATCATCAATATTTTCTTGAATTCTCTTTTCATCAAGTAGTTCTCCTGTAGAAGCATCAACAATAAAAAGACTTCTATTTTTATAGTACCCGGTATTCCCATAAACAAGAAGTGTATTAGTGGCTTGAATGTATGTAATATGATAAATAAGAATATCATCCCCTGAGAAAAAAGAAGTGTTCCATTTTCCAGACTTTAAATCATACTTGTCAATCGTATTGTTTGGATATTCTCCTGGAGCTTTATATAAAATCCCTTGTTTTTTATTTACAGCTACAGATGCAAGACTCGATAATCTGTCGCCTGTTTCTATTATTCTTGTAACGATTCCTTCACTTTCATCAATTTCTAATAAATTGTATTCGCTATTAACACTAAGACCTCTGGTCATAGCGTAGATATATTTTCCGGAATGTGAAAGCGAAATAATCACATATTCATTAGGAAGTGTAATGGTATTTACAATTGTTTTATCATCAATATTTAATACCCTGATTTGATTTCTGGCCTTCCAGGTCCAGAAATAAATATTGTCATTGTAATATGCTAAGGCCTTGCTTAAGCGATCGGTTGATCCCAGATTTTCAGAAAAAAGGGTATCTATTATTTCCTCTTTGGAAATCGAATACTCAATTAGATGTGTTTTGTATCTCTCAGGAAAATTAATGTTAAACTCGGATACAAAAGTGTAGAAATAATCATTCTCAGTAAAATAAGGTGACTGCTCAGAGTTTTTTAGGAAAACCGGATTTAAATCGAAGCTGATGGCCTCAGAATAATTATTCTGAATGGAAAATGAACTGGTTAAAGAATCCCCTGCTGTTAGATTAACATCGAAACTTGAGGGAGAAACTACTATATCATTTATTGTTTGAGCGGAAGAGTTTGAAAACAAGAAAAAAACTGCAAAAAAAATTGTAGGAAATACCGAAAACTTATCCAAAGTATTGAACTTAAAAATTGAGTTATATTTTTATTCTATTATAAAATAGGTAGAACACAGATAAAAACCAGATGAGATTAAAAAAGCCTCAAATCAATTAGGAATAGAGGCTTTGAAGCTCCCAGGTTCAGGACGAAATGCGAACTTTTTTAGTATTCCTTTGCTGTGACATTTTCAATCACCTTTTTTATTTGGGTTGAGTCTATCCATATTGTCTGAACCAGAACACCCACAATGTCCTGCGTGTTTGATATATCATCAAGTGGGTTATTATTAAGCATGACCAAATTTGCTTTTTTACCAACTTCGATTGTCCCCTCAGACCCTAACCTGTTTGTAAACCTGGCTGCATTTACAGTAGAAGTAAGTAATGCTTCAAAGGGTGTTAAACCAGATTCTACCAATAATTCTAATTCACGGTGAATTGAAAACCCCGGAACTATGAGACCGAATGTATCTGATCCGGTAAGTAATGGCACTCCTGCTTCATTAAGTTGATTGGTGTATTTTTTCATCCAGTCGAACCATTTATCAATCGTCACTTCTGCGGTGTTGCCCTCCAATTCAAGAGGCTTTAATTTTACTCTGTATTCATTCTCATCGGATAACCAATAAGAGGCATCATCCTTTAGCATATATGCTACATGCTGATGATTTTCAAGCGAATCAAACTTTTTATTATTCAAAAATTGGGTGATCATTTCAAAAACTGCCAGGGTTGGATTTATAAATACTCCGCTCTTTTTGATTTCTGTAATTGAATTATTTACAAATACGGAATCATTTCGTTCCTCAGTAGAGAATAAGTAAATAAACTCCTCCACATGGTCTATTGATCGTTGTTCTAATGATTTCCTAAGTGGTAATGACCTCTGTATATGTCCTACAACCTCCAGACCCTGTACCTCTGCTTCATTAATGAGATAGGCATATAACTCACTCTCCAAGTCATCTGCGATCTTTAGATAATCATATCCCATAGAAGTATGCTGATTAAGTTGGCTGTCAATCTCAGCTTTACTGGATAGATCATTTGCTTTCAAATAAGGCCCTGTAGTTAGATAGCTTATCGGATAGATCATATTTCTGATTAGCGAGTCTCTTATCATAATCTGATCCTGCCAGCCATATTCACCCATATTCCGAATGGTCGTTACTCCATTTACAACCATCATCCCGATTTCTGTTTCAATGGGTCTCTCTATATTTCGCCAGTGGTAATGCATTTCAGAAAGACCCGGAATGAGAAACTTATTTGTTCCGTCAATCAAAAGATCAATATCGTAGGTCTTACTATTTAGATCTCCAATCTCTTTGATAATACCTCCTACCACAAGAATGTCCTGATTCAAAACAGGAGTTTCATCTACCATTGTGATCAGGTTCACATCCTCAATCAGTACAGAATTCATAACCTGTTGAGTACCATCACTCATCGTAGCTAAGGTAACTACTACTATTGCCAAAAGAACTTGGAGCGTAATACTTTTCATTGATATCAAAATCATGGTTCCTTAATCCCTTTTACCAGTAACCATATCGCTAGTGTGACCTCACCCAGCGCCGCCGATATCCCAACGATCCAACTGAATATCACTTTATTTTCCGGAATAAGGATGAATCCAAAGCTTTCAATCAAGTAACCGAATGAAGCGCCAATCATAAGAATGCCCAGAAGCGTTGGGAAATGACCCGATTTCATTAGCAAATAGCCAAGCAGGAAACAGTGGATTCCGAATGTTACTCCCGCCAGAATATATCCTAAATGATGGGCTTCCATAAAAAACAAGGACCATTCACTGAGCTGAATCTGAGAAAATTGACTAGCGAGTCCATCACTTTCCAAAACGTTAAGAGCTGCGGCATGATTAAGTAAATTTGCAGTTGCTACACCTGGATGGGCTATCAATCTGAAACATGCCATGATCAATGCAAGCGGTTTATTCACCGACTTCAACAACAGGTATAACAATACAGAAATCGCAATATCTGTAGAAAAAGCGATCAGGTCTGTAACCAATCCCCATCTGAACAATTCTGAATTAGCCAGAATATTATTGGCAGTGGCAATCGCATCGCCGGCGATAAATACGGATTCTCTTGCTACACCCTGCGCGAATCCCGCGCTAAATATTACTACCAGATAGAGTACTCCGGTAATTCTACCGATTTTCATTTCATTATACATGAGTGGTTCCTCCTTGAATTGCCAATATGATATTTCCTTGTTTATGACCTGATTCTGCATGATTATGAGCCTCCTTGATTTCTTCCATACTGTATGTTTTTTCAATGACTGCTTTGAGCTTTTTTGACTTTACTAAGTCTTTGATTTCATCCAATAATTCCTGGGATTCTTTTGTAACTCCTGTAAATACTTTATGACCTTTTCGAAAGGTGTTCATCATCATCGCCCACATCAATTCAAGATTAAATGCAGTTGATATAAAGTGACCTTCTGAGGTAAATAACTGCTTAGCACTCCTGTAGCTCAGATTTCCTACAGTATCAAAAATGATATCATAATGATGGAAATCGTTGACAAGCCTTTCTTTTTTATAATCAACAACCCGATCTGCACCGATCTCTCGCACTAGTTTCACATTCCGGGTGCTGCACACTCCAGTAACAGTAGCACCGTTTGCTTTAGCTATCTGGACCGCATAACTACCTACACTTCCGGAAGCCCCGTTTATTAATACCCGATCTCCCTTTTTTAGTCCTCCCTTTTTCAGAAAAAACAAAGCTGTCATCGCTCCGATTGGAATAGTTGCCAATGATTCATTTTCTATATCTCTATCAACTTTGGAGATCACGCTATCCTCATTCAATGCGATAAATTCTGAGTGAGCGCCAGTCTTCAGTCCGGTACTGCCAAAAATTTTATCACCCGGCTTAAATCGTGTTACACTCTCCCCTATTTCAATGATCTCTCCATAAAACTCCTGTCCCAAAACTTTCTGTTTAGGCGCTAATAGACCATTCATAAATCTAACCAAAATGGGGTCAGCTTTTCTCAGATGCCAATCGGCAGCAGTAACGGAACTGCTTATAATTTTTATTAATAGTTCATTCGGGCCGGGTTTAGGGATGCTGGTTTTTATCAACTTCAAAACATCCGCGCTTCCGTAGGTGTCGTATATAATTGACTTCATAGTGTTTCTTATTATCGGATTAGTAAATAGTGATGGCTTATTCGGATATCGTCGAGATCTTAGTAAAGTCATTGCCTGTCAAAAAGGTCAGGTTCTGTGTGATCTTAGTTATTTCCCAATCCCACCATCTCAACTTTAGTAACTCAGCGATTTTTTCTTCTGAGAATCGATACCTGATTATATGAGCAGGATTTCCACCAACTAAGCTATAGGGTTCCACATCATTAACTACAGTAGCATTTGTAGCTATGATCGCTCCATCTCCAATGTTAATACCTGCCATAATTGTTGCATTATGACCAATCCAGACATCATTTCCGATAATTGTATCGCCTTTATATGGATATACTTTGTCCTCCATTGCATCCTCCCACCCATTACCGAAGATGGCAAAGGGATAAGTTGATATAGCATTTGTCAGATGATTGGCTCCATTCATAATAAATGAGACTCCTGAAGCGATCATGCAAAACTTGCCGATCTTCAATTTATCTCCAGTGAAATCGAAATGATATTTCACGTTTCGTATAAAGTTCTGAACATCTTCCAGGTCATCGTAATAGGTGTAATCTTCTACTTCAATATTGGAATGGTTTATAAGGTTCTTCAGAAAACACAACTTTTTATAATGTGCTAAAGGAAATAAAGTGTCTTTATCAGGACCGTACATACCTAGTGAGTTAATTTCTGTTATCTACGGTGATAAGTTGAGACTATATCTTCCACGAATCGTTCGGATATACCTATTCGGACTTTTTTGTACATCCGAACTTTAGGATCAGGTGTTAAATTTAGGCACGATTGCTTTAATGTGTGAATAAGGGAAGAATAACTGGGCTAACAAGATCCAGAAACCTTAGATCATGCACTTACTACTGCTCTTTCAGCCAGCGTCGGGGAGTAAGACCAGTGCTTTTTTTGAAATAATCATTAAACGTTGTTTTTGAATTGAATCCACTTTCAAAGGCAATGCCTAATAACGTAAGATTTTGATTCTCCGGCAGCACAGCCATCTTTTTAAAATGCTCCAGCCGGTAAGAGTTGATGAAATGATGGAAGTTCGATCTTTTATCCTGATTAATTAACCAGGATAGTTTGTTGGAACTCGTATTAATATGATCCGCCAGATCGGTCAACGAAAGTTTTGGATCAAGATATAATTCTTCTATCCCCATACTTTTATCCAGGGCTCGTACCAGCTCCTTATGTTCTTCCTTATCGGTAATTAAGGGTCTTGAATCAGATGAGTCTTCATAAACCTCGCTTAGCAAAGGGAATTTATTGGGAAGGAACTGCTGAAGGTTATTGTACTCTTCCCGGGGCCTAAGTTTTGCTAAAAAAGGATCGTAGTTAAAGCAGATGTATTTTCCATGCTTTTGATTCAGTCCCTCTTCCAACATTTCAAAAGCCTCATCATAATTTTCTTCCAGTGTAAGAAAATATAACCGCCAGGGATGGATAGTTTCCTCAGCTAGGAACGGCTGCTCATAATCTGAAATTGGTTCATTGTTGTACAGGCGATAAAGAGTAGTATAATAATCCATAAATGGTAACTCGCTAAACTCTTCCAAAATCTCCTCTAGCTCTGCCTGGTTATCTGTCAAAATCAAGGCTGCAGCTTTCAACTGTACAGCAAATATCCATTTAGGGTCTTGCTTCAACACTTTATTCATTTGCTGAATGGCTTTCTCATACTCCCCAGAGAAGTATAAGATATTCCCCTTCATAAAAGTATGATTGAGGGAAAGGGGATTGATCTCCAGAGCGCGGTCAATGTGAATCATAGCTTCATCAAATTGCCCCACCATGATATACATCCCTGCAATAGCCTCTAAAACTTCAGCATTGTTGAAGTTCAGCTCCAGGTAACGTTTGAAATGATCAATTGCACTGTTGTGATCCCACTCAATCATCATTTCTGTTGATGCCTTAGCTAAATGATAATCTAAAGAGTCACTGTTCACATCCACGGCTTTTTCCAGATACTTATAGACTTCAGATCTGGCTTCTTCTCCTGAACTCCAGAAAAGCATGTAGGTATAGCAGAGTACAATCCCATAGTAGGCTCTAAATAATTCCGGATCTAATTGAATGGCATTTCGATAGTGTTCTATGGCTCGTTCTAAAGCATCATTGGTCCATTTTAGCTGTTCATACCGACCTTTCAGATAGTAGTCATAGGCATCAATATTACTGGAATCGGGAGAAACCAAGTATGGCTGAAATTCAATGTGACCAAAATTCTCTCTGATATTATCTGCGACTAGTAAACTGATCTCATCCTGCAGCTTAAAGATATCCTCAAGCTGGCGATCAAATTTCATACTCCAAATATGAAATCCGTCACTCGTACGCACCAGCCGAACTGATATCCTCACATCCATCCCTGATTTTCTGACACTTCCTTCCAGAATGGTAGCTACTCCAAGTTGCTTCCCTATCGCCCGGACGTCTAAATGTTTGCCTTTAAACATAAAACTTGATGTTCGTGCTATAACCTTCAGTCCTTTTGTTTTTGACAAAGCCAGGATGATTTCCTCCGTAATTCCATCACTGAAATATTCATTATCCTTATCCGGACTTAAATTGATAAAGGGTAATATTGCAACGGATTTGTCGGTCATTAGAGCTTTAGACACAGTTAGAGATTACAAAAGAAATTATAATAGGTAATCAGGTATTAACTATCCAATGGCAGGAATTGATTGAGTCAGGATTTAAAATGGAATGAATGGGCATGAGTCCGAATCTACACACTCGGACGATGTAAGCATTTTCAGTTCTCATATTTCAACTGAAATCTTAACTCAAACAGAAAATTTAATGAAACAGTACTTTTGGCTATTCATCTTGTGTATTACTTCACTTCTATACAGTTCTCAGGTTGTAGCTCAGGAACATATCTTAATCGTAGTAACCAATAACACAGAGGTTCAGGCTACTATCGATGGTAAAGATTCTACAATTGCCGGTGGATACACACTTTCAGAAGTAACTCAAGCCTATGATGTATTCATTAAAAGTGGATTTATGGTGGACTTCATCAGCCCCGATGGTGGACAGACTCAGTATGAACCTGAAGAAAAGCTCAGTGACCTTGACAAGGCATTCATTAAAAATCCTGAAATCATGGCTCGGTTAAAGAATACCCTGTCTCCTAAACAGATTAATGCCAGTGAGTACAATGCTATTTATTTCGCAGGAGGTAAAACACTCTGGGATTTTCCTGATAATACCGAGCTCGCTTCACTTACTGCTTCTATTTATGAACAAGGCGGAGTGGTTGGTGCCATTTGTCATGGACCAGGCGCGCTTTTAAACGTTAAATTATCCAATGGGGATCGCTTAATCGAAGGCAAAAATATAAGCTCATTTACGAATTTAGAAGAGCATTTATTTTCGAAGGCCGCAAAATTTTATCCATTTACGTTACAGGATGAATTGACCCGGTTAGGAGCAAAGTATCAGGAAGCCCCGCCACTGTTTGACCAGTCTGTTGTTGATGGACGTCTGGTTACTGGTCAAAATCCTCTTTCCACCTATTCCGTTGCAGAAAATATGATGGAATTAATGGGGAAAACACCACCTCAACGACCTTGGGATCAACTAAGCTTTACTGTCGGTGTTGTGCAAAATGCCGTTCAGCACGGCAAAACAAAGACGTATCAATTCATTGATTCTCATGACTCTGATTCGCTGTTAGATGAGCGATTACTCGCGGAACTAAGTATTTATGGCAGCCGTGGCTACATGGGTAAGGAAGTCCAAAACAAAGGAATTCCATTGCTTGAAATCGCTTCAGAATTGATACCGAACAATCCTCAAATCTTAGAGGAATTGGCAAGAATTCATTATAAGAATGGTGACATAAAACAAGCCGAGCAATATCTGGCTAAAAGTTTAACAATCGACCCGGATTCAGAAACTGCCAATGAACTTAAACATGAGATGGAGCAATAATTCTCTCCGGTGATAATCGTGGTACAACTTCAAACAATAGACGTAGAAAATCATGAAAACTACTGACCAAATTACTAAGAATTTTATACTCACAAACATTCGACTGATAAGCATGGATCAGGATGTTGGCTATCTTGATAAAGCATCGTTTTCGGTACGTGAAGGCGTTATTTCA
>TARA_R110000868_G_scaffold222728_7_pt1 | contig 22827 bp, 2 predicted proteins | sample TARA_R110000868 | Tara Oceans TARA_R110000868 (sample SAMEA4397489) | marine metagenome | biome: Polar Biome; feature: [SRF] surface water layer (ENVO:00010504); material: water (ENVO:00002006), including particulate matter (ENVO:01000060) such as... | depth 5 m | reverse complement strand
CACGATGCGTAGTTAGTGGCTAAACAGCTCATTGTCTTATAGGTTGGTCAAAAATAGGTTATTTCTTAGAATTATCATCTCCCGAAATTGTGTTTTTAATAAGCTTCGCAGTCTTGTAGATACCAATAGATCTTTCAGCTTCTCTATCCATTTGATTTACATCCATTTTACAAGAAGCCGCAATAAAATTAGCCACTTTTCCAGTATGTGTAATAGCATAAAATGGCTCTTTTAGAGCAGAAAAGTACTCTACTGGGCTATAAGTAGACATTAAATCTACCATAGAATAGTTCATGGACCTTCCAATAGGGGAATCCATCATACTTCTCCAGTATTCATTAGAATCCTCATCGTCATCTCCAAACAAAGCCGGGAATACCATAAAGAATGCAGAAGCTAAAGCTGAATCATATGCAAATCGAGTAAGATTAACCTTTCTGATATCATCTTGGCCATTCCACATCTCAGTTAAGCTATGATACTTCTTATTAGAACCAATCTCTCTTGCATTTCGATAGATGCCCATCATACTTTGAATAAGACCTTCCATATATTCTCCCTGGAAGTCTACTTCTCTTGAGGTCTCTCCATCAAGAGTAAGGTCTTTTACTACGTAATCCCCAATAGATTCGCTATATCCACCTTTTAGATACAGGTTTTGTGCTTTATCATGCAAGTACCGCTTAAACAAGTTAAACATGCTACCGATAGAATATGCATCAAGAGGTGTTTTAGTTGCATCATCATAAGATCCGCCCATGATGAACTTATCTGTGTACATCTTGGCTGAATTCCTTAGTTTATTATCAAACGCCATAGGCAACTTTGCATCAAGAGAAATCTTTCCATCATAAAGACCTTCTTCTTTCATTTTAGTAAGAAGTTGCATTTTGATAAGCTTACCATCTTCAGTGATCTTGCCGTCTTTATACATACGCTGATCCTTAGTCTCATCATACACCAACTTACCATCTTTATCAAGAGTATGAGCATCTAATACGCCTTTTTTACTCATATGAGCAAGCATAGAAAGTGTACGTATAAGATAATCACCACCAAACTGACCTATGTATAACCAATGGTCAGAAACAAGAGGTTTGTGAGTAATGAAGTGCCTTGGGTTATTAACAAAAGCAGATCTATCTCTTCCGGCTATCTTGTATTGATTAGAGATAGCAACGGCAAGTTTAAGATTGGTAGTATAAAGACTTACCGCTTTAGCTGCATCAGGTGCTCCATAGAAATTCTCGGCTCCAGCAATGCTATTACTTACAGCTACTGATTGTAACTGAAGTGCACCAACCATTAAGTTTTTAGTATCTGCTAAAACACTTCCAGCAATCATTGATGTAGCTGCAAATCCAGTAAAAGTTCTCATTGCATCATCAGCAGTAAGGGCTACATTCCCGTTCTTTCCTTCAAGGACAATAGCATCTTTACCTGACAATGCAACTCTCTTACCTTTTACAATAAGATCATTGAATTTCTTCAAATAGCTTCTAACGCCTTTCATTCTTCCACCAACAGTAGGGTCGTCAGAATATCTCTTCTCGTACTCGGAAAGCATAGTCTGAGCTGTATAATAATCAACCATTGTTTTATCCAATGCTTGTTTATTAAATTGATTCATCATGAAATAAGCCATAAGAACTTCAATATTCTGCTCTACCTCAGATTGATTTCTTTTAAGGCTTTCAGCGATCTCTTCTTTGGTTACTCCATCAAGCTCAAATCTTCCACCTTCTGATTTATTTACTCTTAATCCAATCTTATTTGAACGTGAATTAGATCCAAGATCTGTATCTCCCATTTGACCAGAGAAGAAATCAGTAACATATTGCCCTGTCTCATTCTCTACTTCATTTGCATATTCAAATAATTCATTTGATCTAGAGAACTTAGTAAGATATTGTTTAATACCTTTTACAAAGTCTTTTCCAAAGATCTTCTCACTAGCTCTTCTTGACATGATAGGAAGCATGCCGTCTTTCCAGTGGTTATTGTAGTATTTAGTAGCTTCATCAAGAGTAGTTTCTTTATCAAGCATTCTTTGTTTGATAAAGGAGTCTTTTACTGAATTAACTATATACTCTCCAAGCTCAAGTTCTTCTTTCGAAATAAGACCATTTTTAAGAGCCTCTTTAGATCTTTCTGGAATGAAATCTCCTAACTTATAGTGTATCTCAAATGAATTTACATCTAAAAGTTCACCAGTAGAAGGATCTACAGCCTTTGTTCTAACAAACATTCTGTCAAAACGCTTATATCCTGTATCAAATAATGTTTGAGGCCCTTTCTCCATAATACCACCAAGAGAATTCTTCACATAATCATTGTTGATATTACGAAGTAATCCTTGTATGGTTTTCTGGTGTGTAACAAACTTGTTTTTTGCAGTCTCAATAGCTGTAAATACATTATTGATATACTTCTGAGAAACCGGATCCATGATATTATATGGCAATCTTGAATACTCTCCGATAACACCAATATCTACCATCTTATTCTTAGGAGCCTGACCTTTACTCTCAAGGAAGCTAATTGCTTTAGACAAAGCAATACGCTCTGGGTTGACTACGATTTTTCCTTCGTTGCCCTTATTATAATCATCAATCTCTTTAGCACGATCTTTCAATATATTCAAAATGTCGCTTCTAAGAAGATTCATTCCATTAGATTTTCCATTTATACGTTCTAACATTGAACCATAAATAGACTTCTTGGAATAAGACTCAGCACTATAAGCTGCATTTCCGTTTGCACGGTAACGCTCATATTCAGTAGAATAGAAAGACTGAAGAGTAGTTACTTCATTGATTTGAGGACGCTCCCATGTCTTAGGATTATCTACCATCTCTTTAATCTCAGTAGGAAGAATATCATAAAGAGATTTATCTGAAAGCAAAGTCTTCATCTCAAGCATGTAATCCGGGAATGACATTGCAAGAGACTCCTTATGAACAGGATTCATAACAGACATGCTCTTGAAGATAACATTAGGATCTTTATGCTTCATCATCAATCCAAGCATAAGAAGATTGAACTTTCTCATGCCTGATTCTGTCTGAAGTAATCTGAACTGCTCATTCTCGATCATCTCAGGACTGTACTTAGAGATATAATCAGCCAGGTAAGACATTCCAGGAGCAGATGTAAGCTTCTTGAATAAAGACCCAGTAGTAACATCAGTTAAGCTTACGTATTTGTTTCCATCAGAACCTATGCTTGTCACTACAATAGGATCAAACATGTTACTATCAAAGAATGGATTTTTATAATCAGTCTCAGATAAGATTTCAATATTGTCTTTTGGACCTACATTGAAAGAGTTCTTTAGAAACTCCTCACTGCTTTCTAATCCTTTGCTAAGCTCAGTAAAAGAACCTCCTTTAGCAAATGAGATAATCTCCTTCTTAATCTTAGGATCGTATGATACTTTATCAGAAATGATCTCTCTTGAAATTCTATCTATTTCAGAAGGATCAAGAGACTTAGCCTCATAGACCTTACCATTCTCTTTGATGTAGTACTTAGCTTCTTTTCCGTCTTTAGCATAAGACTTCTTAGTAGCAAAGTTGTGAGACATAGTATTTAGTACATAGTCATATGTAGCTTGAAGATTACTTTCATTGAATTTATCTCCAACAGCACCGCGAACCATAAAGTCCATAATGTTTGTAGAGTTATCAATCTTAGTGATCTTAACAGGCCCAAATCCGAAATAAGCATTTCTAGCTTCACCTGGAGTCATCGCTTTTCTTTCTTCACGTTCAGAAAGCTTAGCAGAGTAAATTTCAACTTCTTCTTTTGGCATATTCAATCCAAAAGGAGTTGCTTCTACTGAGATGTCTACTCTCTTACCTAAAGAGTGCACTTGCTCACCTTCGAAATATCTAGAAGATACAGCCATGAATTCTTCAAGAACATTGTCTTTAACAACACCTTTAAGAGTCTTGAATAAGAACTCCTTAATGGCATCCATCATTTGTTGCCATACGTTTGTGACCCCCATTCTAGCTACTTCAGCATTCATAGCCGGAACAGTACTTGTAATGGCTTTGAATCTGTTATCAGATAACATCTCAGAGACAAATTCTATTGGATTTTCAAGACCATAGAATCCTTGAGAATTATCTCCTGCTTTGAATCCACGAGCCTCAAGTGCTGTTTTGGTGTGCTTGTACAGATCAACCATATATTTAGCAAAAGCCTCTGTATTGCGATCTTGGGGTTGACCATTCATGTACTTATCAATCTCAAGTAAGCTAATATCATGAACAGATTCATGTAGCATAGCTTTTGAAATGCCTCCTATGCTAGTTAGCTTATCTGAATTTAGATAGATATTCTTGCTTTGTGCATCATATAATCCATTGATATTCTCAGGGCCTGAATAAGCAGGAAGATTAATCTTACTTACAAGATCCGGGCGAGATATCAAAGACACCATTCCAAACTTACCTTTAATCTTCATCTTATTAGATGACATAGAGTTTAGAAGAGCTCCTGCTATTACAGCATGATTATAATCCAAAGATTTATCACGGATTAGCTTAAGAACTTCAATCTTATCAGTAGTTTGAGAAAAGTCATTTTTCAAAGAATTTTCATAAGACTCAATAACACCTTCAGATCCATTTCTAGCGTTGTTCTTAAATTCAGACCTTTCAGTGAAGTCAACACCTTCAATAGGGTTAACATTGTCTATCTCTAGTTCTTTGAATACAGGAGCACTTAATGAAGGAGCAAATGTGTTTTCAAGTTTAACTCTAAGTCCATACTTTGAACCAAAAGGAACTCTTTCAACATTTACTATTTGCCCGGTCTTAATGTAATAACGACCAGTATTGTAATTTCCTGATTTTATCTCTTCTGGACGTAAAAGAACAGAGTTTCCTTTGTTCAGTTCAGAGATCTTATTCATAGAAAGAGCATGGAATGTTTTTCCAATAGTAGAATTTCCATAACCCTCATAAGCCACACTATCAATAGACCAAGATCCAAGCATGTCAGATATCTTTTTGTCTATTCTAACGTATCTCATCCCTCTGTCTCCGCTTTCTCTGTCAATCTCTACATCCATCAGCTTAAAGACATTCTTGTAAGTCTTCATTCCAGGATACATGATCTTTCCAGAAATAATAGTGTTATAAGAAATGTATTCAGGGAAGTCTTTAATAGATCTTGTTGCAGAACCAGGAAATTCTTCAATACTTCTAGGAATAATTCCTCCTTCATATCTGTATCCATCTTGAGTCTGAGTAGTATTCAAATCAAAGTCTTCTTTAGCAAAAGATTTCGATTGAGCATTAGCAATATTCTCTCTCATGAATACAGCAAGGCGATCTTTATATCTCTCTTGAATCTCATTTTTAGTAGATGCATTCTTTTTAGAGTTCAAAGAAGAATGAACTTCAGATAGATATTTATCATACTCAAGGCTCATGTCTTTATCCACATACTGAGCCATAGAGCCAGATTTAACTTCCCCTCCGTTGACAATAAGATTATACAAGAACAATCTTTGTTCAATATCAATACCGGTCTGACCCTTTATTGCTTTCAAGTCATTCTGGAGAATAGCAATATCACCCATTGAACTTTCAGTATCAGTAATAAATGAAAGCCCTTGAATGCTTAGATATTCATCTAAGTTCAATTTCGTGTTTATCTCTACCTTACTTAAGAAAGAGTTCTTTAATTGACCTGTATTTGGATCTACTAAAGATCCTGGAGTATATTCAAACAGTTCAGGACGCTCTTTCATAGTCTTCATCAACTCATGAAAACTTACAATAAAGTCTAATTGACCTTGAGGAGTTGAAATGTTTGAAGATCCAGATGTAGATTTAGTCTTAGTATTATATCTGTTAGAAATATCATTATACAAATGACCTTTCTTTTCAAGGAACATAGTAGAAAGAACTTTTGATCTACTTGTCATTAAAGTATTAAAAGACTCTTCTCCGTAAACCCTAGAGTAATTAACAGTATTTAGAAAACGAGAAGTTTGCTCTCTGAAAATAGGATTTTCAAGAAGCAGCTCATTCATAATGATTCTATCTGCAGTTTGGAAGGTTTGAATGTACTCTGTGATATCAGGAAGAGATGCAATTACTGTATCTATATTCAGGAATTTCTCCATTCTATCAATAGCAATTTTAGCACTTTCGTATTCAGAGATGACTGGAACTTCAGTAGCTCTATTGAAAATACTTGCAACGCCAGCACGTTTTTCTTTGTACTTAATAAACTTCTCTGGATTTTTTAGTTCCTCAAGAGTCATTAAATAATCATATCTCTTGTAGTTATTGGTTTCAATACCTTGATTAATAGAAAGGATTTTAGACAACTGAGTTACTCTTTGACCAAGAATACTAGCGGTTTGTAAGTCTTTAATCTTTCCTTGAAATTGATTAATCCAATTAATAGTTCCTTCAAGATCAATAGTATCAAGCATTGATTTGCTATCACTACTTGCAAGTTCGGAAGACATAGTTTCTTCTCCTTCAACAAAAGAAGCAGTATCCTCATTAGTAGATTCAGTTGTAACTTCAGCTACTTTCTTTTTAAGAATATGTCTTGATCTTAAACCTATTGTAGATCCAAGCGAATCAACAGCACTAAATGTAGATTCAAGAGCCTTTTTAATCTGAGCTTCATTTGCAGGATTTAATAGGTCTATTTGAGATAATCCTTGAACTTGTTCAGTTAATGTCTTTTTAGACAATTCTAGTATAGCATTCCATGAATGAAATACCATTTGAATGTCTTTGTTCTTGACATCAATATTTCTTCCTTGTGCAATGTCCTTAAATACAAGTTCTGATTGGCGATCAGTAATTATTTTGAATATATCCAATGGATCTACACCAACAGTTGCCAATCCAATAATAAGATTAGCAGTATCAGGGTTAGCTCCTAGCTTACCAAGAAGACCTTCTTTACCATTATCTACCGCAGCTTGAAGAAGAGAAGAAATAGTATTCATAATTTTAACACCGGTATCTCCGTCTTGAGTACGATCGAAGAATCTAGTGTATGTTTTTCCTGCAAATTCAATAGGCTCAAAATGATTGCCTTTTGTTTTAGAAAATGCATGATAGATATTCGTATAAGCTTTTAGCCCATTAGCAAATATACCTGGAGTCTCAACTCCCTGGTTGAACATGTCTTCAGTGGCAATATCACTTGTTAAGTCATATAAAAACTTACTAGCAATCTTTCTTCTTGTTTCTGGAAGTTCAGCAAGTGTTTTAAGTAACTTATTAAGAGGGTCAACACTTACAGGTTCTGATAGACTTAAAATGTTTTTAGGATCAGACATGTACTCCAACGCAGTTTTTGCTATTGTATTTTGAGCAGAAACCTTTGTAGTATTTTTATTGCTACCTGTATTTACAGAAATAGCATGTAATTCGTCAATGTCATAATCCGAGTTGTCTATAGCATTCTTCTTTGCTGTAACAAAAATAGAATTGGATGAATCATGAACAAATCCAACTACCTTACCTCTAAATCCAGATGCAGATGTAGAAGCAGGGCTACGATTAATTAAGTAGTCGTGAGCACTAATAAAGTCTTCATAGTATTCCGCAACAAGCTTATAGATATCACCTTTGTCATAATACTGAACTCCATCTTTTTCTTTCAACTCAAATTTTCCAGCATTATCAAGAACACGTAAAGCCAGAGTGTCAAGGCTGATATCAGAAACGCTTTCTTCTTGACCCATTAGTTCAGCAAGAGCCTTCATTCTTTGCTCTACTGTATCTCCAAGACGATCGTATCTAATGATATCTCCATTATCTTTTACTATAGTTAGAATATCATCATAATCATGCTTCTTGAAATAGAACTCGTCACTAGGCTTGTCACTAAACAAGAAATCTTTATATCTGGTAAATGGAATTTTTATTTCATAACCATCTACATGTCCACCAGAAGATTCAATTTCAGAGATAATAGCATTTCTTTGCTCTGGAGTAAGTTTTGGCATTTCTCCAGAATCAAATACAGCTTTTTGTTCTCCTGTAAGTTTGTCATATAGATACTCTTTGCTTTCAATATCTACTAAAACATCTCCCTTCTTAACATAAGCTCTCATTCCAGAAAGGCCATGACGAGCTATTTTTCCTGTATTGCCATCAATTTCAAAAACCGTATTTGGATCTATGCCTTTTGATTCAAGAAGTTTAACTCTCTTAGCAAATGATTTAAGATCAAGTCTATCTCCGGCAACTATTCCTAACTCAGGAACAGAAACAATAGCATGGTACATGTCTATTGCATCACCAGGATATTGAACAAATACAGCTCCACTTTCAAATGAAGGTTTAACAGCATCATTAGCAATCTTAATAATTGCAGATACCGCAGTAGCGTGCATTGAAGGAAGATGATTGCTGAATTCTTTACTATTTGCAATCTCAGCTCTATTTCCTCCACCTCTAATATTATCGCTATTCTTAATCATCAAACTCTTAAGTGAGTCTGCATTAAGAGTTGCAATCTGATCTCTTCCTTCTTTGGCAATAGAAGCAAGTGCAGTTTTAATAACAACAGTACGATCAAAATTATGTTCTCCAATATTCAGAGTGTTCAACATCTGAGTAGGAGTAGATGATCTTTGGCTTCTTTCGTCTTTATTAACATCCAATACCATGCGTCTTGATTGATAATCAAGTTCAGCAGCATTAGAAGTATCATATTCTTCCGCATTGATATCCATCATTCGATATCCACCAGTAGTTTTAGTACTAGAAGTAGGGGCAAGTCTAGAAATGTACGTTTTTCTAATATCTATTGTTTGTCCATCTGCAGTACGCACTTTTCTTGCTACGCCATTAGCATCAAACATCCAGTCAACAAGAGCTTCATCATTCATTTCTAATTCAAAGAGCTTATCGTACATTGTAATTACGGCTCCAGTATCAGGATCAACAAATTTCTTGGCACTAAGCATTTTTCTTTCTTGGTTTTCACCAAAAGAAGAATGACCTCGTAAAGCTTTTAAATCTAAAGTAGAAGATTTTATAAGCATCTTCATGCCAGTTACCGGATTAACGATAGTCTGAACCTCTTTATGGTGTCTAGCATCGGCTTTTACTTGATTAGGACCAAGAGAATATCGACGAAGAACAGATTCTATTCCTGTCATTACCTCCATACCATCTACAGCTTCAACTTTACTATCAGAAGAAGAAGAAAACATTTCAACAAAGCTGTTTCTTACAGTAATGTTAGAATCATCATATATTCCAACATTAGTAAATCTAGTTACTCCTTTACCATATTTCTTAATGGTATAAGAAGCTCCAGGAGTAAGCATTGTATGTGCTCTTACTGCAATCTCATTTAAGTTTTTGTACTGGAAAGGAGTACCCATAGTGACATCCAGCAAAGACACAGCATGATTCATGTTTGCAAGCCATGCAGCCTCATAAAAAGGATTGATTTCATGAATAAGCATTGAATCGCCGTTCTCTCCAAAGTACTCTACATAGCCCTTATTCAATATAGAAGCTTGTTGATCTTCTGGAAGTTGGCTAAAGTCTTTTGCAGTATAGTGTTTACTCTTATAAATAGCAGCTTTCCCGTCTCTATTAAAGAATGGTATTGTCTTTTCAGAAGCACGAACCTTATTATTCATCAATTCCTTTTGGAATCTAATCATAAGGTTATTGATCTTGCCTTTCATGAAAGACTTCACCAATTCTTGAACTTCTGGAGGAAGTCTTTTTGTATCATTTGCTAAAGCAAGAAGATCAGAGATATTATGGTCTTTCAACACTTCTTTCAACTTAAGGTATGACTTAAGATTATAGATTGTATCTCCAGACTTTTGACCAGTATTTTCGTCTACTTTGAAGAAGTCAAATTTAACTGCACTTCCAAGTTCGACATTACCATACTTATCAAGAACATAATGAGAATTCTTTGAAACTCCATCTGTAGCTTCAAGATGCTTAATAAACAAATCTCTAATAGTAGTATCTACTTTTCCATCTTTAGTGAAAGCTGGAGATGCAATTTTTCTTATTACATCTAAAAGCCTTTCAGGACTATCAAATAATTTATCCCTTTCAATAGGATTAGACATATTAAGAAGGAAGTTATCTAACTCTTTTATAGTAGCTGCGTCAGATACATTTCTTTTGAAAGAAGAAATAGCATTTATCATGTCATCTTGAGCAAGTGCTTGCTGACGACGTTTTAATTCAAAGTTTTTCAACATTGAATATGAAAAGTAATCCCAGTTTGCTTCAGCAGACCCTTTTCTTCCTTGAGCTTCATTATGTTCTGTAATCTTGATAGGATTAGATCTTCCATCTCTATCAGCATAACTAACATAGTAAGTGCTTCCCGGATCTCCAATAGGAGGGTGAGCCATTTGGTATCTAGCTGTATATTTATTCTTTGGAACAGCTATTTTACCATCATTAGATACAGACACTAAGCTATTAACAAATGTATCTATACGGTCACGATACATCTCATAAGGAGTCATGCGGTTAACTTTCTTACCGGTATATCCTTTTTGAACTCCACTATTAAGAGTTAAGCCCTCAACATCAAAATCAGGGTAATCTCTGTCATACCAAGGATTAAGAACAACACCTGCTCCGTCGGTAACAGGCATCCATGCAGCAGAACGCATATTTGTATCTGCAAGATCTTCCATGAATACTTTCGCAGTACGAAGATTTACTCTATCTCCTTCTTTGGTTATTCCACCGAACATGTCAATCAATTGACTTCCTTGCTGAGTTGTAAATACAGCATTTCCTTCTACTCCTTTGTGGAATCTATTTTCAACTTTACCTCTAATGTAGTTTTCTACAATAGCAAGATCTTCTCGATAGAAGAAAGGCATAATTGCAACATCGTAATTTTCAGAATCAAATGCTTCAGATTGACTTATAACTGCATCTTCTGCTGCATCTTCATCGTAAGCAATATTTTCTTCTTGCTTCAAATCCTTGTATTTCTCTCTATTGATAACACGGTCTATTCCGGCATGAAGTATCTCAGCAAGAGAGTTTTTAGTTACTGGTAATCTTAATGCAGTATCAGAGTTCTTAGCAACAGTTGCATTGATCTCATTGATATAAGCATTGATTGTTCCAGTACTAATTTGCTTGTTCATTCCAAGGAAACTCAATATGCTAGAAGCAGTATTAAGTATCTCTCCATTTGTAGTTCCAGTGAAGCTATATGAACTTTGACCACTAGAATTAGTAGTCTTGGTAATAATAGGTCTTTTGGTTCCACTAGAATCTATTACATCAATTCCCTTGTCAGTTGCTCTGAATCCAGCATTCTCAATAGGAGCTTGAGATAATGGAGATTTAATTTCTTCTCCACTATTATTTACAAATACAAGATCTCCACCTTTTTCTTCGATTAAATTGTCAATTTGCCTCTTAGTAAGATTCTCTATTTTAGAGACCTCTCCAGTAGTCTTTGAACGATAAGATGTATAATAAAGAGATTCTGTTTTTTCAGAAACGCTCTTTCTTAAAACTCCGCCGCCTTGACCAAGCTCATATAATTTAGATGTAGAGTCTTTTTTACTTGAAGAATTAATTGAAGCAATGTTATTTCTTCTCTCTGAAGAACGATTAAATGATCCGTCTTTTCTACTAATGAAAGTATTGGAATGCTGACGTTGATCTTTTGAATATGTAGAAGAAAATACATCTGATAATACTGAACTAGCTTCTTGAGCCTTACGATTAACATGATCCATTGTAATCAATGGGTCGTGAACAACAGATTCATTAAAAACTTTCTCTCTTTCAGATACAATAGAATAATAAGATGGACGATCAATTACAGTTCCTTGTCCTCTTTCTGAAGTATGAAAGAATGCATAGTAAATACTTCCAAGTTTATTAAATGTTTCACTAGACACTCCTTCTTTAGGAGTAGCTTCAATGAAAGACTGCTTAATACTTTCAGCTATTATTTCGAAGTTATACTCTTGTCTTCTGCTAAGTAGTTTATGATCTGCAGAGTGCTTAGACATGACATCAATCATATCTTGAACAGACAAATTACGACCAGACTCACTTGTTGTTAGAATAGGCTTCCCAGTCTTAGTATCAACAGTAAATTCGTAAATAGGCTGATTGCTTATTACAAATTTAGTGTAAGAAGAGAAGCTCTTGATTGGATCTGTCTTTTCTCCATTCTTGTTCATAGACGAAGTTCCAGATAGAGTTTCAACTCCTTCTGTAGTTATAGATTCATCTAATTTGAATGTTTCAACATCAGTTCCAAGAACGAAATTATCAAATAGAGATTTAACAACAACGTCATATACCGGTCTACGATATGTATCTCCAGATCCAGCCTCAAGAGATAGTTGATAGTTAATGTAAGATTCTTTTATCTTGGGATCATTATTACTGTCAATTACATCTTGCCAAGTAAGATCTTCGGCAGTGCGAGTGATTTTTGTTCCGTCTCCAGTAGTGTAACTTACTTCTTTTACTTGAGATCCAAGTTTCTTATATTTAAGAAACACATCCTCTGCAGCATCTAGATATGATTTACTACCATATTCAGAAGAGATAATATTAGATCCAATAGATAGATCAAATATTTCAGTTCCAATAGCAAATCTGATTTTAGCTCCTTGAGCCTTAGTTCCAAATCTCTGTTCTAAAACTGCAATCTTGTTAGATTCTGCATCTCTAGATCTTTGATGTTTACTAATATTTGCATCAACAGGGATGAGCTTATTTAGATCAGCAAAGCTATTAACACTATTTACCGGACCAATAGAGAAACTTCCTTTACGTGGAGTAGTGCTATTAGCTTTAACAGAACCGGTAGCTCCTGATTTATTCAAAGGAATTTCAGTAGTAACAATCTGCGGCCAACTAATATTACCAACATTTGTAGTAAGAGTCTTGGCATTATCAAATGTCATTCTTCCAGCTTGAGCTTGTTGAGGATTTCCTGGAGGGAAATTTCTCATTACAAGGTTTTGTCCAGATTTATAAGCAGCTTCAATCTTATCCGCAACTTCTTTGATTCTCTTGAAACTAGCATTTACATCAATCTTTCTTCCAGTAGGATCATTGATGTCATAAACCTCGATACGATATTCAGTAAACTTACGACCATCTATTCCAGATACCCTGTCTTTGCGATCGAACATTCCTTGAAGATTTGCATTTTCAAAGAAATATCTATTGGCATTTACAAGTCTGTTTATTTCATCATAGAAAGCAGGCTCGCTCCAGTGATTACCAGTATTTGTACGGTTTGTATAATCATGAAACAAAGCAGTAGCTTCTGGAGAAGTATATGCTCTTGATTTCATCTTGATCATAACTCTATTAGAACTATTGCTTGGATCAAATGTTGCAAATACATAGTAACCAGGCTCAAAACGACGTTCTCCTGTTTTAGGATCTGTGTACATAACAGCCTTTGCCATTGATCCTGAAATAGTAGGATTACTAAGATCATAGATCAAGTGAGGGGCAGAGAAATAGACTTTTTTACCATCCATCTCAACTGCATAATAACCACGATCCATAGTGGCTCCTTTTACAAGAGCTTCAAAAGACTTATCTCCTTTAACTCCAGTAGCAAATGTTATATGACCTTGAGTGATCTTAGAGATAGATGCCCCAGACAACTCAATAGACTGCCCAGGATTAACTTTCTTCTGTGCAGAGGCAAGTTTATATGCCTTAACACGATCAATGAATCTATCGCGGTTTATGTCTTCCTGACGACCAGCCTTCTTAGAACCTCCAACAGCATGATACTCACTAACCCAGTCTGATTCAAGATCAGAAAGAGCAGCACGTTGAATAGCATTAGATAATTCTGGAGTATTTGATTTGAATCCTTCTACATGATAATCCATAGAAAATACAAAGTACTTTCCATCGACTAATTTAGGAGTAGAAGTGCCAAAATAATGCTGCATGTCTTTCTCCGACATAGCAGTAGTATCTACCGCATTATAGATTGCATTTGTAAAACCATCTTCAGTTTCGGCTAAGTAAATCTTCTTAATCCTAGACTCTAGATAAGTATCAGTATGAACTCCTCCAGAAACAAGATTGTTGATTCTAGAGATAAAGTGCTGTTTCTGAATAGAAGACTCTTTATCACCTTCACCAAACATTGTAGAAACCCTTGTATTGCCGGTATTAGAGTTAGAATGCATCTGCTTAACAACAGTATCAAAGCGGTTGCTTCCATTAGGCATATCACCAATAACTTCTTCTACATCTATTGTTCCCTTCTGACTAAAAGAAGAATAGTTATCTCTGAATTGTTTTTCAGTAATAATATAAGATGAGCCATCAGTATCTGTTACTTCTACAAATAGCTTCTTTCCTTTTGATTTAACTCCAGTAACATAAGAAGGGAATCCAGCATTATTTTCTATAACCGAATCTCCGAATACTACATTTACGCCATCATTAGCAGTTACAGATCCATCTTGTACATCTGTATATGTAGAATTACTACTCTTCTTAGTTCTACCTTTTTTAGGAGTACTAGGGCCATTGCCTTGATTCTGTTGCTGTTTAGCTGATTTTGCAGCTTGTTGTTTATTAGTAAGACCAGTAGGAGCCGGTTTAGGAACTACTGGAGCCTTTTGAGTAGTCTTAATGCCAGAATCTGTGATATTATCAAGCATAGACTGGATAAGAGGAGGCTGAGAAGCGGCATACTCGCTATACGCTTTTTTAGATTTTGCTTGATATTCTGCACTATCTGTTGCCAGGCCATCTGTTTTAGATGATCTTACCTCAGAAGAAGATTTTTCAGTAATGATATCTACATAATCAATACCTCTTGATGCAGCAGTAAGCATTGCTTTGTAATACTCTGCACGATCCTTCTCAAACATAGAAGGTTCGATATTGGCATATGTTCTATTAAACTGCAATCCTTTTGCTGTGTGTTTCTCAGAATACAAGGCAAATACACTAGATTCAGCTAAGTCCTTATCAATACCTTTTGAAATCAATTCAGAAACAACAGAATTCCTTTGGTTATCATTTGTAACAACCATTGCAGTTTTCATTCCAACGGCAGGCTTTTTAAGATCTTCCATGAACTGAGTGAACTGTTCAGTCTTAGCAGACACTTCACTTCCACGAAGCCTTAATCCTCTCTCTGCAGTTCCATCTGTAGCTTCGGTATATTCAGAATCAAAATAAGTTACATAATGTTGTCCATTTTGAATCTTATCATTTCTGAAAGTTTCTTGAATTCGAACTATGTCATATACTCCTGTTCTATGAACATCTGTAATAGGAGTGCTTCGCTCTGTTCCGACAAGGAATTTAGAATAAGATCTTAATTGATCTCCTGAAATTTGACCACTATCAGAAAGACCTATGATTTTAACACCTGTATCAGCTCTTAGTTTTCTTAGTTGAGTAATATGAGCGTCATTTAATTCAGATGATTCATCAATTATAATAACAACATCACTTTCTGATTTAAGTGCATCTATCTTTTGTTCTAAGACAGCATCAAGATCATGAATACTTACATGATCTGATTTAGTATTAGTTTCAACAGAACGCATATTCTCTCTCTGCTTAACATGAGGAGCCGTAAGTATATAAACAGGTTGTTTATATACAACTCCAGCTTCTTTATCCATAACACCTTTAACTTGAGAATACAAGTCAATAATAAATGGCATAGTTATTTTTGTCTTTCCGGTTCCAGCAAAACCAAGAACGGCAAGCATTCCTTCATTAGAAAGAGATCCAGGGTCTGATCCGGTAAGTCGTTTAGCAGCAATAAGAGTTGGATCTACAAGAAAAGCTACCGCATGATGAATAACACGCTGCTGTTCAAATGTAGGAGCCAAGAAAGATGGATCTTCTGATTGAAGTTTTGAAATGTATTGATTGTAAGTATCATAAAATGTCCTTGAACTAACACGCTTTATGTTATTCAAATGAGCCATGAAATGATTATATGCATATACTCTTTTGAAAGAATCTGTATTATAAAGACTTTTGAGATATTCTGTACTGTTATAGTAGCTGGTCTTTCCTGTTTTTTGATCAATAACAGAAAAGTCCATATTGGACATTCCAACAATTATCTCTCCACCTTTTTCTTTTGTCTTGAAAACCTCAACTTCTAATGACTCTTGAACTTTATTGAATATTGTTTCTCCGTCTTTAGAATTAAAGATTTGATGAAGTTTATGTTCGGCAGATAACACATAGGAGAACATCTCATATGTACGTGCATGATCTTCTTTTTCAATCTTTTTCAACTCCTCTTTTTCAGATTCGCTAAGTGCAGATGTTGTAGATTTTTTTGCTAACTCATCATATCTTTCGTGTGTTTGTTTTCTAGAAGCTTCAATTGTCTCTATTTTAGAAAGATCAGAGCGAACTGAAATAGTTGCATCTTGAATATCTTTAGAAGAGTGGTATTCTTTTGTAATGAAATCTGTTATGATATTTACATTTACATTTCTAATGTTCTTATCATTATCTACAAATGCAACATCAAATGCTTTTCGAGCTTCAGCAGAAACATCTCCAATTTTACTTCTTAAATCAGCAGCACGATTAAATAACTTCTCTATTTCACTAAGAATAGATCCTTCTATTTGACCATCTGCATCTTTATCTGAAATTCTAATACTGTCATTAAGAAGACTTACTTCATCTTTTAACTTGTTGTAAGTTTCATTATTTATCATCAAAGTCTCTGAGCTTTCAACTAAGCTCTGAAGAATTTGCTTTACTTTAATTAGATCAGCAGGATTAGACAAGTCAGAACTTTCTAGATTATCTAGCAATGCAGATATAGATACAAACTGAGGTTCTTCTGCAGTTCCGCCATTAATAGATGTATATACCTCCTTAAGAATATCGGCAGGAGTACGCTCTCCTTTAGAATACATCCCTTTCTTATCAGTCTCAATCTTCTCTACAAGAGCTTCAAAATCTCTAAGCAAAGAAACCTTAGACTCGTAACCTTGAGCTACAGTAGAATCTTTTTTTACTGCTCTACTATATACATCTCCAAGAATACCAGATAAATCAAAATTATCTGCTAAATTTTCAGATTGCTCTTCACCAAGTTCAATGCCATATTTAGAAGAAAGCTCATTGATAATATCAGCATAATCTTTTTGAGAATTCAAGCTCATCTGAGATGCAAGATTCTCAACCGCCTGGCGTTCTCCAGGTGCTATTCCTGTTAGAAGGTGATTTGCATGCAGATCTTGTACTTTCTTTAGAACTTCAGCATTAACACCACCAATCTTTGACATTTCACCAAATAGAGTAGCTGTCTGTTCGTTATTAGCCGCACGCATTTCATTGATCTTTGTAGAATCAAGAACATTCTTTGCAGTTTCATTGAATAGATCCACTTTAGCCGATGTCACTTGAATCGGAGTATTTCCTAATCCGACTCTAAATAAAGACTCAGGAGTATAAGCTTTTCTATCGCTATCATATAAATAACGAGACTTAACAAGTCCATCACGAATAACCCTTCCCTCCATCTGACTATAAATTCTCTTTCCGACTTTCTTAGATTCTTGAATAGTATCAAGAAAATCTTTTGTTTTAGAATCTATTTTTTCAAGTTCTTTTTGAAGTTTAGCTTTTTCAGCGTCAGAAATACCTTCTTGAGAAAGTTCATTTTCAATGCCTTTTTTCTCAAGAAGCTTTTCCATAACATCTTTTGCAAGCATGTCTGGAGTAATGACTTCTTTCAAAGTATCACTAAACTGACGATCAAAAGCATCTTTCATGTATTTAGCATTAGGATTCTTTGTATCTCCTTTTGCTGATTGATGCCATTCTTTAATTCCAGAAGTCTCGTAAACGTCCTCTACGGCCTTAAGACCTCTGATGGCACTCTCGTACCCTACATCATTTAGAGTTACATACTTCTCGCCTGTAGCAGGATTAATAGCACCTTTCTCTACTGTTCTTCCGGTAGCTGCCTCAATAGTATCACTACCATACCAAGATTGATTCTTTAGTTTTTCATGAGACTTGTATAGTTGCTCTTGTCGTCCAGTCATGATATAATCCATGCTGGTGCGATTTTGAGTTTTAATTTGAGGATCTCTGTATTCCTGAAATTTCTGCATTCCTCCAGAAAATGCTCCCATAGCTAAACCAGTCAAAAATGCATGTCCAACTCCATGAGTAAGACCTTCAACATTATATTGACCTTCTTCGCCTTCTAAATTATCAGAGCTACCAACATAATCACTAGCCATCATAATTGCATTGTTGGCTATGTGCATACCACTCATCTCTGTTCCGGCCGTAACCATATGAGATAAAATTGGTTTACCAGAATCTGTAACAGCTCCAAGTGCTTTCTTAGGAAATGCAGTTATTCTTCCGAGCATTGTTAGTCTAGATGCATTTTCAGCTTGTTTTACCGCAGATGCCGGTAATTCAGAAACTGGCTTTCCTAGTAGTTCAGCTAGTTTAGCTAGATTATTCTTAATGACTTCTTGAGACTCACGTTTTACAACAGACATAGCCTCCATATCTCCAAGAACTGGTTTCCATGCTAATCCAACTCCATGTGGAGATCCTGCATTAAGACCAAATAATTTCTCTCCTTTTCCAATAAGATACCAAGAAGTAAGAAAACTAACTCCATATGTTAATGCTGCACGGTCTTGAGATACTCCAGCTTCTTTACTTCCCTGGTTAAATCCATCAGCCATAGTAGCAGCAAAGAATACACGATTCATAGATGCAGCCTTCTGTGATCTAAGAGCCATGACAGCCGCATTAGTAACAGCTTTTCCACCTTGAATTTCAAGAGCAGCACCACCAGAAACAGCAGCCTGAAGAATCATGCCTACAGCACCACCAACTTCTCTTGCTATTGTACCTTCGGTCCCCCTTTGTTGAGATTCTGATTCATTGAAGTAAGCTCTAGAAGATGTATTCTCCATGTAATTACCTCTATCAATAAGGTAATTTCCAACAACAGAATCTGGAGATGCAATATTGACAAAACCTCCAACTGTTTCTACTGCTGATCCGAAAATACTAGGTACGTTAGTGAAAAAGCTATTTACTGCACTACCAAGGAAATCTCCTACTGTTGAATTATATAAGTTTCTTGGGCCCCATACACTTCTAAGTTGAGAGCTTTTTATCCTTTCATAATTAGATACCGGTTTCCAGAATGGATTGCCATCTGAAGAATAATCAAGAACAAGATTTGGAATCTCACGATCCGGCTTAGCACCAAAAAACAATTGATCAAGAGTAAGTGGACTAGACATGATTGTTTTACCAATGTCATAATCTCCATAAGTCTCTTTATTGTATGCTAATAAAGCTTTTCCGTAACCTTCTTGAGTGCTGATATCATAAAGCTTATCTCCAACAAGCATTCCATTGGTATCAGCCATTTGCTCATCACTCTTTACCTTATGCCAGTATCCATGAGAGTCAGTAGTGTATCCATCAGGAAGTTTTTCTGCTCCTTCAAGATTATATGCACTCTTGTAATTCTGTGGCTTGTCTTTAAGAGAAAATTGAGTTTGAATAGGACGACGATCAATTAAATCAAAGTCGGTAACAGTAGGAGCATAAGTATCAAAATCTAGCTTTTTATAGCCTTCATAATCATTTACAACACTACTGTATTGACTCTCAAATAACTCACGATTTCCCTTATATGCTTCATTGGCATAACCATTCCAGATAGTCTCTTTATCTCTGACATTTACAACAGCTCCTTTGTATGCAGCTTGCTGAAAAATGTCATCATCTTTCATTCCTGAAAGCTTAAGACCAAAGTAATCTAACTTAGGTGCAGTAGAACTTCCAACTCCAAATCCAGCTCCAGATGCCTTACCTTCTGCTACTGCAGGTTGATTAAGACTTTTATCTAAATTTTCTGGATTTAATTGTGGTTTTGATGATTGTTCTGGAGGTGGTCCGGTTGGAATTCCCGTTGCTGCTTCATAAGCAGATTGAACTTCTACACCTAAAGGTTGATTATTCGGATTAGTTGCCATAGTTTATCTTGGAAAGAGACTGCAATTTACAATTAACTACCAATTTAACGATAGATAAAATTATTAGCATTTTGGCTATCTTGTTGAAGCTTCAATTGATTATTAAATATATTGTCAATAATCAATTGTTGCTCTTGTTCAAAACGACTCAAAGTAGCATTTTCTTGAGGAGCACTAGAGCCAACTAATTGAGTTCCACGCATTGCTGGAATAAGAACATCTGTCTTGTAGTCTCCATCAACATTCTGAATACTTCCTTCCTCTGAAGTAGCAATGTTATTAACTCCATACCAGAAAGGCCCAGATGATTCTCCGACAGCATCAACAGGCTGTCCATTCTCATCAATATATTTAGGTCCTTGATTATTGTCAATAGTGCCTTCTGGGATAACTACAGATACATTCCAGTAAAGTCCAGGTTGCGTTTTGTCAATAAATTCTTTATCTGCATTTGTTCTTGAAGACTCATCAATTTTCATGATCCTATCGTAATTAGCAACTTCTTCTGTTGAAGCTTCACGATATGTTCCTCCTTCTTTTACAAGAGGATTTCCAGTTTGAAGACCATTATACCTTGTAATTTGAGCATTGCCCATTCCTGAATTAGCACCTACAACGTTGTTAGTTCCTTTATAGATAAAGTTCTTTACTCCAGCACCATTAAGAGTAACCGGGTTAGTTTCAAGAGTTTTATTTTGACCAGCAAGTTGACTATCTAGGTATTGATTAGATAAAATCTGAGTTTGATATTGTTGAGGAACGTATTTCTTTGCTTTTGGATCATAAACATAAGAAATCTCATTTCTTGTCTCATCTCCTTGAATTTGTCCGGTAGCAAACAAAGCAACATATCCTTCTTGAGTTGCCTTTTCTTTTTCATATTCGCCTTGACCAGTAGCGGCACCCATACTTTGAAGACTACTTTTAGATTTAGAAGTTGTAGTTTCAAGTGGCTTAACAGTATCACGAACACGCTTAGCTACATAGCCTTGATAAACTTCATTTCTGTAAACCTCATCATTATCAAGTTTGTCGTAATCAATATATTCCTGTTGATTTGTATCTGCATTCCAGTAAGTAACAGACCCTCTTCCATTTGCCCCTTTACCTTCATTTGCAGCATAAATCTCTTGCCATACACCTTGTTGTGCTTCAGTAGATAGACTATTTGCAATTACACCTTGTGCATCTCGAAGTTGTCTTTTATTAGAAGAACTTCCAGATTCAGTATTCATGATATAATTATATGCATCATTTCCACCTAAAACACTAGAGCCCTTTTTGTATGTTCCTGTAGCTTCATCATAATAAGTTCCAAGTACAGGTTGTGCAGTCTCACTAGAAGATGATCCTGCTTTAGTTGCAAATGCACTTACTTCCTTAATGAAGTCCTCACTATCTCCGGTTGTAATAGAGTAGTCTTGAGAAGCAATACGTCCTTTTTCATCCAGGGGAACAGCTCTAGATTGTTCTTGAAGAAAATCTTCATTACGAGCATATCTTATCCTACCATCTTTGTCTTTAATACCCTGGGCTCTAAAGTTCTGATCTATGTAAATATTTTTACCTAATCCATCTGAAGTCATCTTTTTAGATACATCATCCCATCGTTGAAGATTCTTTTCAGCCATTGTAAAGCTATATGGATCTTCACCCATTGCTCCAAGATCTGCACGACCTTCTGGAGTATTAGCATAGATAGCCCATACTCCACCATATTTCTTTACCCCCTCACTTACTTTATTTCGTTTTTCAACATACTGTTCGTATAAATGAAGTTTCTGTCCCGGAAGAGCGTCGATCTTCTGATCAAACTCTTTGATTTCAGGAGCCTGTTTCTTTAATTTATCAGCAAGCTTTTCGTCAGCAGCTTCCTTCTTCTTGTAGTAATAGTCAAGACCAGAAAGATCAACACCAATAGCTGTATCTCCTGTTAGAAAAAGGGGGCTTGAAGGGGCCCCCATAGTTGAAATCAACGCCATGATTCTATATTATTGAGTGATACCTTGTAATTGCTCCAGAGTAAGATTGGTTCCCATCACTGAATTAACTCTATCAATGTCTGCTTGGCTCATACTTCTTGGATTATTAGTCATCTTATTAAACAAAGCTTGATCTTTTTGTCCAATATTATAACCCTTCTCCATAGCTCCAATACCAAGCTTAGCATTACCATAGTTCTGATAACCCTTAAGAACCTGATCAATATTGTTACTTACAGCTTGACCTTTCATCTGACGGAATTGCATGTTGTTACTAGCATTCTGTTGTGACCATTGATTAGACTGGCCCAAGTTATACAAACTTGCTTGATTATTAAGATCTGTATTGCGAGTAGACTGTTGATTTTGAAGTTCATTTACCTTAGAAGCTATACCAAGCTTAGCATCAATCTCATTAGCATTAATAGCTGAGTTTGTAGGTGAGTTTTGAGCATAGTTTCTAGCATTATATCTAGCCGTAGCTCCAGCTTTCTGAACTTGACGATTCATGCCTTCCTCCATTGCTGAAGTATTCAAATCATACATCTCTGGCTGATATTGATCAGGTTTTGGAATATCCTGATACTTCTGCATCATGTTGTAAATACCTTTTCCTACCCCTGCAGCCGTATTAGCAATAAGCATGTTTCTGTTCATCTTATTGTACTCTCCGGCCATATCATCGCTAGGAGCAGCCGGAGCTGCAGGATTTGCAGGAGGAACTTGATCATCTGGAATACCATCTGGAGGATTAAGTTCACGCTCAGTAGAACCTTCATCTGTTGCATTAAGCTTCTTCAACTCATCAGC
>TARA_R110000868_G_scaffold97999_2_pt1 | contig 22839 bp, 15 predicted proteins | sample TARA_R110000868 | Tara Oceans TARA_R110000868 (sample SAMEA4397489) | marine metagenome | biome: Polar Biome; feature: [SRF] surface water layer (ENVO:00010504); material: water (ENVO:00002006), including particulate matter (ENVO:01000060) such as... | depth 5 m | reverse complement strand
TCTGCGGCCGCTCGACCAGGTCCTCGAAATACAGGCGTTCCGGCTCGATATGGCGGGCACCGAATTCACGCTCCCACATCAATTCCTGGTCGTGCAGCACCTTGATCTGCTGACGGATGGCGTGCGTGTCATAGATCACCGCAGCGCGAACTGCGCGGGCATCATCATTCATCTGGTAGGAGTGCAGCACGCCGGATTGCAGTGCGATATGCATCGAGATTCCCTGCCGCACGATATTGCGGCGGCGCAGGTAGAGATAGCGGACGCTGCGATCCAGAACCGAATCGATATCACCCAGTGCCCGCGCGGCGAGCAGTTGGGCAATACCGTACTCAATCCCGCTCACCCCATTGCCTGATGCGTATTTGGCCATCACCCGGCGGGTGTAGGTCGCAATATCGCCGGCACCGAGGCTGGCGGCCTCTTTCTCGATCAGCGCCAGTGCGAGCCATTCCTCAGGAAAACCGAACGCGTCTGTGTCGCGCAAGAGGTAGGCGAGGAATGTGCTCCCGGAGCGCGGCGTCAGGCAGATCGCATAACGGTTTTGCGCCTGACCCGCGTCGAACTCGCTTTGCCCGTCAGGCCGCGCCTTCCCCGAGGTCTGCACGTGGGCGAAGACATCTGCAGGGCGCTCGAAAAGCCGGCATTCGCCAGTAGCGCCGGTCTTCCCGTCGTCCTCGGCCGGACTCCCGGTGGCGGGCTGCTCCGTGTCGGTGGATTTGTCTGATTGGGTCATGGACCAAGGGAACCGGATGGTGGGCGATACTGGGATTGAACCAGTGACCCCTTCGATGTCAACGAAGTGCTCTCCCGCTGAGCTAATCGCCCATCCGTTCAGGGAGCGGAGTATCTAGCGTCCGCTGGCCGGGGAGGCAAGGCACAAATGCGGGTGTATTTCAGCGCGATTACAGTTCGGCGCAAAACAGACCATTCATGCGCCGACCGGGACGTTGATGGCAGCGGGCACCCCCTTGGTCGCCAACCAAACGGAATATGGCTTTTTTACAACAATTGCGGCGGAAATGTGCTGCAGCGGAGGCGGGCGCTTGTCGGATGACGATGCTTCTCGTCATATGGCAGTATCGGTCGGGGTATGCCGACCAGGCGTGTAAGCCCAAATGGGCACAGGCCGAGCATCACAATGACACCAAGAGGGGTAAGATCGTGAACAATATACTGGATCGTGAACGCTTATTGCGTTCCACCATTCTCGCCGGGTTTGCGGCTGTCGGGCTGAGTATTTCGCCTGCAATGGCTCAGGCTCAGAACAATGACCAGGACGAAGAGTCCGAAGAAGCAGAAGAAACAATCGTCGTTACCGGCTCGCGCATCAATCGCAGCTCGTTCACTTCGGTTGCTCCGCTTCAGGTTATCGACTCGGCTGAAATCCGCGATGCCGGCCTGATCGATACCGCGCAAATCCTGCAGACGTCTTCGGTGGCGCAGGGCGTTCAGCTCGACAACACCATCGGTGGCGCATTCGTGACCGACGCCGGTCCAGGTGCCAACACCATCACACTGCGTGGCCTGAACCCGGATCAGACCCTGCTGCTGATCAATGGCCGTCGCGTCGGACCGTCAGGCGTTGAAGGTGCTCCGGCACTCGTCAATGTCGACATCATCCCGACCGATGTCATTCAGCGTATCGATATCCTTCTTGACGGCGCGTCCTCGGTTTACGGCTCTGACGCCGTTGCCGGCGTGGTCAACGTGGTTCTGCGCGATGAGTTTGAAGGCTTCCAGGTCGGAACCTTTATCACTTCGCCGGAACAAGAAGGTGGTGGTTCGCACCGCTGGAGCGTCATGATGGGCGACTCCTCGGAAAACGGCAGCTTCATGTTTGCCGCCGAATACCAGCACCAGGATGCGCTGAAAGTTAATCAGCGTGACTGGAACTATGATCCAGCCGATGGCCTGTATTGCTCGCGCGATCTCGAAATCGCCACGGACGGTTCGCTTCTGTCGGAGTGTGAAGGCTCGATCATCAACCGTGTTCGCCTCTTCACCTATTATGTCGACGGCAATCCAGACCTCGCTTCCTACTTTGCCCACCCGGGCCTGTGGCAGCGCGATGTCTACTCTTCGCCAGGCACCACCAACCTTCCCGGCAATCTGCCAGTTGGCTGGTCGACCGGCGCCAGCACCGACGAAGCCTATCGTTCGTCCTATCTCGACCAGACCACCGACATCGTTCCGGACGCTCAGCGCTACTCGCTGATGTTTACCGGCGATTACACGATGGATCGTTTCCTGGGTCAGGAAAATGTCCGCGCATTCGTCGAGCTGCTGCACAACAATTCGCAAGCGGCCTACAAGTCCGGCTACCACGGCCAGATTTTTCCGGACGTTTCGGCATCCAACCCGTTCAACCCGTTCGGCTATGACGCGGTTCCGATTTTTGCTTCGCCAATCGAGCGCAGCAATATCTCGACCGAGATCCAGTATACCCGCCTGATGATGGGCCTGCAGGGCGATTGGGGCTTTGCTCCTTCTTGGTCGTATGAAGTCTTTGCTGGCTACACGCGTTCCATGGGTTATTCGAGCCGTCCACAAGTTGACGAAAGCCGTCTGCGTGAATCGATCGCGACTTCGCGTATCGATCCAGGCACGGGCGACGTGATCTGCGGATATGACACCACCGATTACGCACTCTTCGGCTTCCTTGATCCGACGGATTGCGTGCCGGTGAACCTGTTCGCTGCCAGCCTGTATCCAAATGACGGAACGTCTTCGCCGCATTTCTCGACGCAAGAAGAGTATGATTTCCTGCGTATCGACCGTACTGCCACCACCACCGTTGATCAGATGATCTTCGGCGGCTTCACCACGGGTCCGTTGTTCAACGTGCCAGCTGGTGAAGTTCAGGGTGTGTTCGGTATGGAATGGCGCCGTGACAGCCTTGACTCCGGTACCGACACTGTCGCGTCCCAGGGCCGTGCTGCCGGTTACTTCGCTGACCGTCGTTCGGTTGGTTCTGCTGAGCTGACCGAGTATTACGGCGAGCTTTCCGTTCCTCTGATCAATGGCCGTCGCTTCTTCGAAGACGTCAGCCTGGAACTGGCCGGTCGCCTGACCGACCATGAATATTACGGTCAGAACAGCACCTACTCGGCTCGTCTTGGTTGGCAGGTCAATGACTTCCTGACCTTCAACGGTACGATTGGTACGTCCTTCCGCGCACCAAACCTGCGTGAGCTCTTCCTGGGCGGCCAGACCGGCTTCTCCAGCGGTTACGCTGATCCTTGCGTGGTCCCGCTGGCTGCCAACACCGGCGGCACCTATGTCGCTGCCGATGATAATCGTGATGCCCAGGTGCTCGCAAACTGCGTCTCCGAAGGCGTTGACCCGACCTCATTGGGTCTGGGCGGGGTTTCCTCGATTGAATCATTCCGGGCCGGTAATCCGGGTCTCGATCCTGAAACTTCCGATGCTTACAGCTTCGGTTTCGTCTTTGAACAACCGTTCACGGACGCTTTCGATGCCTCCATCCGCGTCAGCTACTTCAGTGTCGAAGTCGAGGATTCGATTGCAATCCCGTCGACGGCCTTCTCGCTGGCTCAGTGCTACAACTCGACCAACTTCCCGAATGATCCGTTCTGCGCACGTCGCGAACGCAGCACCGACACCGGCACGCTGCTCTTCGTCGATAACACGCCGTTCAACGTTGCGACCCAAACCACCAATGGTTGGGACTTCAACACGCGGTTCAACAAAGATTTCGACATCTTTGGCGGCTTCAATCTGGATGTGAACTCGACCTTCACCCGCTCTGAGGAAGTTCTGAATCAGACGACGTCTGAATCGGATATCCTCAACTTTGTTGGTGACTGGGGCACTCCTGAAGTACGTGGTTCCGTCAATACACGGGTGACCCGTGGTGATTGGGGCATGCTGTGGCGCGCCCGTTACCTCGGCGAGCAGGCTTCGATCAGCAATGTGGTCGGCACCAACTATGGTGAGCGTCTGCAGGCTGCTTCCGAGCTTGGTGGCGATGCCATCGATAGCGCGGACTCGGTCTGGTACCACGATCTCTCGGTCTCTCTTGACCGCGATACCTGGTCCCTGTCTGTAGGTGTCAACAATCTGCTCGACGACGCTCCTGCGCTCGCCGACCAGGACGCCTCCGGCGCCACACTCGGCACCGGTAACGAACTTCTCGGTTCCGGTTATGATATCATCGGTCGCCGCGTCTTCGTGAACGTGCGCAAGCGCTGGTAGTCTCAAGCCAGACTTGAAATGAGTTGGGGCCCGCTCGAAAGAGCGGGCCCTTTCTTTTTGTCCCCAAAAAAAAGCGCCGCCCGATCGGGCAGCGCTTTCTGTCTGTCGAACTTGGTTCCGGTCAGGCAGCCATCACCCGCGCCACTTCATCGACGAGCTCACGAAGATGAAAGGGCTTGGAGAGCACTTTCGCATTGGTTGGTGCGCCCGACCCCGGATTGAGCGCCACGGCGGCAAAGCCGGTGATAAACATGATTTTCAGCCCCGGATCGACTTCAGCGGCCCGCCGGGCCAATTCGATCCCATCGACGCCTGGCATGACGATATCGGTCAGCAGGAGGTCGAATTGTGAGGCCTTTTCGCCAATGGCATCAAGGCCTTCTTCGCCGTCGGAACAGACGGTGACATCATGACCGGCGCGCTTGAGCGCCTTGGCCAGGAAGTCGCGCATTGAATCATCATCTTCAGCCAGAAGAATTTTGCACATGTTTGGGTCCCACCCTCACGAAAACCGATATTGACGCCATCATACACCGCTAAGGTAAAAGCTCGCTGAACGCGCTGCCGCTTGACCTGCGATGTGCAGCCGCTCAATCTCGCTAGATGACCCTCACACCCCGCACCATGTCCGATTCGCCTGTCGCACAGGGCAATACAGGCGAGGGGAGTGCTGTCAGGCTGGTCCGCCCGGACCCATCGATCGCAAAGCCGCTCATTCTCTCCTCGCCTCATTCAGGACGGGACTATCTGAGCGATTTATGCGCCCAGACATCTGTCCCTGTCGAGCAACTTCGCCGCTCTGAAGATGCCTATGTCGACCAGTTGATCGATGGCGCCGAGGGCAACGGGGCGAGCCTCCTCTATGCGCTCTTTCCGCGCGTCTTCGTCGATGTGAACCGGGCTCGCGGCGAGCTCGACCCCGGCATGTATCGCGACCGCACGGATTTGCACGCCGACCCGCCCTCGCGCCGCGTCGCTTCCGGCCTCGGCGTGATCCCCCGAGTGGGGTCTGCAGGGCAGCAACTCTATCGCCGCCGATTGAACGTCGAGGACGCACACACGCGGCTCGCCCGTTTCTACGAGCCCTACCACCAATCCCTCACTGGATTAATTGCCGAAATCCGGGAGCGCTTCGGCTTCGCTGTTGTCCTGGATATGCATTCCATGCCGGAGCATAGCGCGCCGGGCGTCGACTTCGTCCTGGGGGACCGCCATGGCCAGTCCTGCGATCCGCGCATCACCGCCGCGATTGAGGCGGGATTGCGGGGCCAGGGATTCGTTACAGTTCGGAACACTCCCTATGCCGGCGGACATACCACGGAGTATTATGGCAAACCCGAAACGGGTGTCCACGTCGTCCAGATCGAGATCAATCGCGGTCTCTACCTGCATGAATCGAGGGTCACGCCCAATCCGGACTTCGAAGGTTTTCGTGCTAAAATACAACTGTTTATCAAAGGATTCGTCAGCCAGAAGCCGGCGGTGACGACCTTGTCATAATCATGCCCATATAAGGCGAGCATGATGGCTACGCTTCGCGCGGCACGCGCTTTGCTCTCGTCTCAGGTGAGCGTCCCACAGCGGCGCACTTCAACAGGCGAAGAATGGGCGGCACACGATTATGACAAATGATATCGACCTTCACGTTGGGAAACGTTTGCGGCGCCGGCGCCGGCTCCTGGGCCTGACCCAGCAACAGCTGGCCGAGTCCGTCGGGATCCGTTTTCAGCAGATCCAGAAATATGAATGCGGCGCCAACCGCGTCAGTGCCAGCCGATTGTTCGAACTCGCAGAGTCGCTCGACGTCCCCGTACAGTATTTCTATGAGGGCCTGTCAAATCGCGACGAGGTTGCCGGTGAAGGCCATCTCGCCGCCGACGTGCTCTCGCAAAAGGAAACGGTCGATCTGATCCGGGCCTATTACCGTCTCGGTGAGCGACCGCGCAAACGTTTGCTCGAGCTGGCCAAATCACTGGAGCCCGAGGAAGCCGCCAATGACGCAGCTGCCTGAGGACGGGCACGCGCTTCAGCCAGGCTGGTGCGGATGACGCCGTCATGATAGGCGCATCCGCATGTCCTATTCCCAGTATCAGGCGGATCTAGAGATCGCCATCCGCGTGGCGGATGCGGCGCGTTCTGCGATCGCACCCTATTTCCGGCAAGCCCTGCAGGTCGAGAACAAGCTCGCCGGTGGTTTCGACCCGGTAACGGCTGCTGACCGCGCTTCGGAAATGGCGATGCGGGCCGTGCTCGCCGAGCTCGCACCCGATGACGGCATTCTCGGCGAGGAGCTTCCTGACCAGCCTTCGCGCAATGGCCGGCAATGGGTGCTGGACCCGATCGATGGCACGCGCGCCTTCATTGCGGGCCTGCCCACCTGGACGGTCCTGATCGCACTTTCAGAAAACCGGCGCCCGCGCATCGGTTTGATCGACCAGCCGCATATCGGTGAACGTTTTACCGGCTGGCCCGGTGGCGCGAGCTATTCGAGGGGCGGGCAATCCCTGCCGATTTCCACGCGAAAGACCGCCCTACTGGCAGACGCCATTCTGGCCACCACTGATGCTTTCCTGTTCCAGGGCGCCGAATGGCAGGCTTTCGATGGTCTGCGGCAAGCAGTGCGCTTGTCGCGTTATGGCTATGACGCCTACGCTTACGCCATGCTCGCACAGGGCGGGGTCGATCTGGTAGTCGAGAGTGCGCTGCAGCCCTATGACGTCCAGGCCCTGATCCCCGTGGTCCAGGGCGCGGGCGGCGTGATTACCAATTGGCGCGGCGGGGATTGCAGTGGTGGCGGCCAGGTTCTGGCAGCGGCTCACCCGGGCCTGCATGCCGAGGCGCTTGCCTGGCTGCGCGCGGCTGCCCTCTAGGAATCCAGAAGAACCCGGACCGGTGCGCGGCCGAACACCAGATGATCCACATCGCGCAGATTGCGATCATTGGGGCGGTAGACTGCCTGGCTCTCCTGCACGATCAGCGGAGTGCGACTCCCATCGGCATGCACCGCCCATGCCGCCGGTGCGGCGCCGTCGAACAGGAAGACAAGGGTTTTGAAGGATGGCGCGAACAACGCCGCCACACCGCCAACGCTGCGCATGGCTTGATTGGCCTGCTCCAGTGCCAGCAATGTGTCGAGACGGGCGATTTCCTCACCCAGTTCCAGACTGGCCTGGAATGACAGGCTCACCGACATACCACCCTGTGGTTGATTGACCCAGGCTATGGGCTCGGCGGCGAGAACGCTCAGATCCGGTGGGTTGAGGACCTGGCCACCGGCATCGAGTACAAGCTCGGATTCGCCCGCACCATTCTCATACCAAATGCGAATCTCCTCGGCCGGAACGCTGCGGCTCGAGCCGATGACATAGGCCAGGGTGAAGTGACTGCGATCGGTGGCGGGCAGGCTAAGATATTCCTGCCAATGCGGAAACAGGCGGGCCAGCGGCCCGACCTCACGCGCCTCCGATTGGCCAGCGGCACTGGAAACCAGCAACGCGGCCATCAGAAGCGCGAAACCCATTTCAGTCAGTTGCTTCATTCAGCGGGCTCGGCCGGTGCTGTTTCGGGTTTTCTGAACAGCAGCGTCATGCGGTCGCTTTCGCCGATCGCGTCATAATGCGCCCGGTCGAAATCTGCCGCGACCGCCTCACCATTCCCGGAAGAGCGTCCCACGGGCGGCAAGGTCCAGACACCGAAGGGGTGGTCGGCGGTGTCGGCAGGGTTGGCATTGACCTCGGAGGTCGCGACCAGCTCAAACCCGGCCTCTTCCGCCATGGCGATCACATAGGCCTGCTGGACATAGCCGGACCGGGCCTGGGGATCCTGCTCACGGGTTGAGGGCAGGCGGTGGTCAACGACGCCGAGCAAGCCGCCGGGCCGTAGTGCCGCGTGAAAATCATCAAAGGCGCGCTCGGCATAGCCGAACATCATCCAGTTGTGGACATTGCGGAAGGTCAGCACCGCATCGACCGTGCCGGGTTCCACCAGTGGACCGCTGTTCTGACCGAAATCGACCATCCGGACATTGCCGAAGATGTCATGATCACTGACATGCGCCTCGAAGCCCGCCCGCGAATTGCGCCGTGAGGCGCTTTCCGAACTCAGGGGGAAATGCGCGGCAATATACTGCCCGCCATTGGCGGCGATCCAGGGGGCGAGAATGTCGGCATACCAGCCGCTTCCAGGCCAGACCTCAATGATGGTGCTCGTTGGGTCGATGCCGAAAAATTCAAGGGTTTCCAGAGGGTGGCGTTGCGAATCGCGGTCGGAATCGTCGCCGCGCCAATCGCCGGCCAGCACATTGGCGAGGGCTGTCATTTCGGGTGTTGCTGCAAGCGCCTCATCGGAGGCGGCCTCGGTCTCGACCTGCGCCTCGCTGGCAGGGAGTTCGCTTTCGACCGGCTCGATCGCCGGGTCGCTGCAAGCTGTGACAAGCAGTATCGAGGCCGCGATGACCCCAAGCGGGAAATTCTGATTCATGATTTCTCTCCGGCAGCAGGATGAACACTCCTAGAGAAGGCGCGCCGGCATGGCAATCGTTCGCGCTTCCGGCAGGGCTTGCAGCGGTGATAATCAGTTCCCATCTGGGTAATGCGAGCCGCCGTTACGGGGTTCGCGACCCGGTTGCGGCCCGTTGGCGCAATCAGGGTTGGCTCAACGCTGGCAAGCGGTTTGCCAGTCGGCCTTGTCGCTCAATAAGAGGATAAGTTGAGATGAGAACTGTTGATTTTACCCCCCTTTATCGCTCGATCGTCGGTTTTGACCGTCTGGCGGACATGATGGATTCTGCGACCAAGATTGAATCGCAAGGCTATCCCCCTTTCAACATCCAGCATCTGGACGAGAATGAGTATCTCATCGAGCTCGCCGTCGCTGGATTTGGCGAAGCGGATCTGACTGTCGAGGTCCAGGAGAATATCCTGACCATCGCCGGCAAAATCGTGGAGAAGGATGACACCGAATCCCGTCGTTTCCTGCATCGAGGCATTGCCGAGCGCGCATTCGAGCGCCGCTTCCATCTGGCCGATCATGTCGAGGTGGCCGACGCCGAATTGCTGAACGGGCTGCTGACCGTGCGTCTTGTTCGCGAAATTCCTGAAGCGGCCAAGCCGCGCAAGATCGCGATTTCCGATGTGTCTGGAAAATCGAACGCGCGGCTGATCGAAACCCGCAAGACCAAGGCGGCTTGATCTTTCCCACGCACGAATCTGAAATACCCCTCCGAAATTGGGCGGCGAACCCCGGTTCGCCGCCCTTCTTTTTTCGGTTCAGGGTGTTTCGCTGTCAGGCGGCGTGAACATCGACGGCACCGTCGATCGCCTCGACATTTTCCAGGAAATCCGTGTCGAGGGTCGCGCCTGTGAAGCATGAGCCGCTGAAGCGGGCCTTGCGGACATTGGCGCCGTCCAGCCGAGAATAGGAGAAATCGGCGCCCGTGGCCTTGGCCTGGCGCAAATCCACACCGCGAAGATCGGCGTAGCGTGCCTTGCTTCCGGCCAGGGATGCGGGGAGCATCCGGTCACCGTCGAGCACGAGTGGGCCGAACTGGCAGTCGCGCAGATCAGCATTGGACAGGTTGGCCCCGGTCAGGTCGGCGCCGCGCAAATCGGCACCGCGCAGGCAGACCATGCGCAGATCAGCGCGCTCCAGCCGGGCACCCTGCAATTGCGCGCCCTCTAGATCGAGTCCGTAGAGCGTCGCCCCTCGTGCGTGGAAGGCCGTCAACGTCTTGCCGGCGAGCGAGTGGAGGCCGCGCAGATCCATACCGTCAAACAGCGAGGGCTTGCCCTCGCGGCCATTGGTTTCGCACCAGGTCACGTGAGCGGAGATCTGGTCGGCCACCGGGTTTTCCAGGGTATTCGGATCGATGCCAACGGCCGCATTCGTCAGCGCGCCATCGGTCTTCATGCCTTCGGTCTTCGCCATGGTCGTCTTGACGCCGACCATCACGCTGTCGGTGAAATCAACGCCGGTCAGGTCGGCACCTGACAGGTCGGCGCCCTCCAGATTGGCACCATGAAAGGATGAGCCGCGCAGATTGGCCCGGATCATCCGGGCACCCAGCAGGACCGCATCCGTGAAATCGGCGGTCTGGGCCGTCATACCGGCCATTTTCGATCCCGACAGATTGGCCCCGGTGAAGTTTGCCTTGCCGGCGTCACTTTGCTGCGCCGAATGAGTGAGGATGGCGAGGCCTTTCTCCTTGTCGACCTGGGCAATGGCGCCTTCGCGCAGATCGGCTTCAGTCATGTCGGCGCCGGTCAGGTTGGCGCCGCGCATGATGGCTCCGCGCAAATCCGCCCGTCGCAGACACGCACCCTCAAGCGAGGCGCGGCGCAGATCGGCGGCGAAGAAGGTCGCGCTATTGAGCGTGGCTCCGGACAGATTGGCGCCACGCAGCACCGCGCCGCTGAAATCCGCGTCGGACAATTCGCGATTGGAAAGGTTGAGGTTTTCCAGAATTGTGTAGGCGAAATTGGCCCGCGCGCCGCCAGAGCGGCCTGACCATAGCCGCTCATGCCGGTCGCAGATCTGGTCAACCTGCGTCTGGTCGAGTCGGGTGTGCTCGATTTTCTGGCCGGCCATGCGTTCAACCCGGTTGGTTAGGACACTGACCCATCAAGCTAATCAAGGAGTGTTAACGGGCGGTATGAGCTTCTGTGGCAGGGGTCTGCACCAAACCGGCCTCGATCAGGCAGGCCGCGAGCGCACTGCCCGGTGTCACGCAGACCCGGTTCATCCCGGCCTGGCCGAGGCGATCCAGTTCCGCTGCGGGCGCGCGCATGGCCGCTGGCGTCAGGGCGGCGTCATAGCGGGCGGGATTGGCGTCGAGATAGACGAGGGGTTGGCCTGTGCGCAAACGATGGAAGAAGCCCGCATAGAGCCGGGCCGCTTCGCTCTCGCGCAATCCGGTCTCGACACTGATGCCCGCATCGCGCAGCCGGGCCATGCCGCGACCGGCGACCTTCGGGTGTTCGTCCAGACAGCCAATCAGGACCGTTCCGACACCGGCCGTGACGAGCGCGTCGGCGCAGGGCGGCGTCTGGCCCTGAAAGGCGCAAGGTTCCAGGGTCACATAGGCGCGGCCTGACCGTGCCAGCTCGCCGGCGCGATCGAGCGCCTGGCGTTCGGCATGCGGTCGGCCGCCATCGGCGGTGGCGCCCCACCCGACGATGCTTCCGTCGCTGACAATGATGCAGCCGACTGCGGGATTGGGGGCGGTCCGTCCGAGCTGCGCCCGGGCGAGCGCCAGTGCGGCATCCATGAAGCGATAGTCGGCGGACGTGAACATGACTCAGGGCAGGGGCGGCAGGGGTCTGGCGCGCTCGGGGTCGAGATAGCGGGCCGCGACTGGCTTGAGGTCGTCGTCGGACAGGTCGATCAGCAGGGGATTGCCTGTCGGCACCTCGATATCAATAATATCGTGGTCATTGACCTCGAACAGAAACTTGATCAGGGCACGCAGGCTGTTGCCATGCGCGGCAATGATGACATTTTCCCCGGCGGCCAGACGCGGCGCGATCATACCTTCCCAGACAGGTTCGACGCGCTCGAGCGTCATCTTGAGCGATTCCGAATTCGGGAGCAGGGCGGCCGGCACGTGTTTGTAGCGCTCATCCTTCGCGGGATGCTGCGGGTCATCTTCCGACAAGGGCGGCGGCGGCGTATCAAAGGAACGGCGCCAGATCTTGACCTGGGCGTCGCCATGCTTGGCTCGGGTTTCATCCTTGTCGAGCCCGGCCAGTGCGCCGTAATGGCGTTCATTGAGCCGCCAGGACTTCTCGACAGGGATCCAGATCCGGCCCAAGCCTTCAAGGCTGAAATTCATGGTCCGGATGGCTCGGGTCAGGACCGAGGTGAATGCGCGATCCGGCTTGAAACCGGCCTGGGTCAGCAGCTCGCCCGCACGGCGGGCCTGGTCGACGCCCTCATCGGTGAGATCGACATCGACCCATCCGGTGAACCGGTTTTGCCGGTTCCACTCGCTCTGGCCGTGGCGGATTAGGGCGAGTTGCGGCATCGCGGAATCTCCTTGGGTGTCGTGATCGCAAAGCGATAGCCCGGCTGCAACTCCCGGGCAAGGATTCGCCGCTGTCGCGGCCTGCGGTGGATGATTTCGATACACTTGACAGGCGAGTTGTGTTATTCTGACTCTCGTCAGAGTAGAGGGTTGGGCAAGAGTCGCGGCTCACCTGACGCGTGTATGCCCAGCCCGGTGGCGATAAGGGGTTCGGTCCCGCACCCCCCTGCGGAGTTCCGGACCTGCTTTCGCCCAACCTGCCGCGCACGTCCCTTTCCGGGACGTGCGCGGTTCTGTTATGGAGGCGGGGAATATCCCTTCGCCATTCGGGAATCCGGCATGACTGATTTCGACCCCGTCGCTTCGGCACGACGCGTCATAGCGCTTGAACGAGATGGTCTCGATGCGCTCATCCTGTCCGTGAACGGCGCCTTTTCGGCGACGATTGAACGGCTGGGAAAGATTGGCGGACGCCTGATCTGTTCCGGTGTCGGCAAGTCGGGCCACGTCGCGCGCAAGATTGCGGCGACCCTCGCCTCGACTGGCACGCTGGCCTATTACGTCCATCCGACCGAGGCCAGCCATGGCGATCTCGGAATGATCACTCCCGACGATGCCGTGCTGGCGCTGTCGAAATCGGGTGAAACCCGGGAGCTGGGCGATCTGATCGCCTATTGCCGCCGTTTCTCCGTTCCGCTGATCGGCATGACAAGCCAGGCCGAGAGCACGCTGGCGCGGGCGGCTGACTACAAGCTGATTATTCCGGATGCGCCGGAAGCATGCGGCGAGACCCGGGCACCGACGACTTCGACCACATTGATGATGGCGCTGGGTGATGCGTTGGCGGTTGCCCTGCTGGAACAACGCGGTTTCACGGCCGCGGATTTCAAGACATTTCATCCCGGCGGCGCATTGGGAGCCGCGCTGGCAACGGCTGCCGATATCATGCATGCCGGCGAGGCCATGCCCTTGATCGCGCGAACGGCGCTGGTGAGCGACGTGCTGATTGAAATGACGGTGAAGAGCTTCGGATGTGCCGGTATTCTCGACGAGTCAGGCTGCCTGGTCGGAATTATCACTGATGGCGATCTGCGGCGGCATATGGGTGCTGACCTGATTGAAAAGACAGCGCAATCCGTGATGACCCCCAATCCGAAAACGGGCGCACCGGGCATGCTTGCAGCCGATGCGCTGCGCGAGATGACGGCCGGGGCGGCGAAAATCATGCAACTCTTTATCGTTGATGCGGACAACCGGCCTCAAGGCATACTGCACCTGCATGATCTGCTTCGCGCAGGGCTGAAATAGCTGCCGGTTTCGGGCCCGGGCGCTTGCGAGTCTGGCCCTTTGCTGTCCGCTTGCGGTATCATTGCCGCAAATGACCCCTTGAGGCGCTGTATTCCTGCTGCATCCCCCCGCATAATCAGGGGCGCGCAGGAAGGCGTTGGTTGAGTATTGTAGGAGAAGGCATGAGGCAGCCGCTATCGCTCCAGGTGAGGACCCGGCTGAAGCCCTATGCTGTCGCGCTGGCCGGATTCAGCCTGGCGTCCAATCTGCTCTTGCTGGTCTCCCCGCTCTATATGCTGCAGGTCTATGACCGGGTGCTTGGCTCCGGCTCGACTGACACATTGATCTGGCTGACGGCGCTCGCCGTGATGCTGCTCGGCGTCTATGGCGCGTCGGAAGCGGCGCGGCGGCGGATTTGCGCCCTGGCCGGGATCGAGTTCGAGAATTTCCTCGTCCCCAAGATTTTCGCGAAATTCGAGGCTGGCACCGGCGGCGCACCGGCGCTGTCCCAGGATCTGGCCCTGGCGGGCCGTATCCAGGGGGCCTTGCAGGCTGGCACAATCCTGCCCTTTGCGGATCTGCCATTCGCGCCGATCTTTCTGGCCGCGCTCTTCATGGTCCATCCGCTGCTCGGCGGTTTGGGCCTGATCGGCGCTGCGATCGTCTTCGGCGTCGCCGTCGCTGCCGAGATGACGACGCGGGATGCGAGCAAATATTCCCAGACGGCGCTGAGCGGTGCCAATGAAATGGCCGCCGGTCTGGAACGACAGCGCTCGGCCATGGTTGCAATGGGGCTTGTGCAGGCTGCGTTCGGCAAATGGAAAGCGGCCAAGCGTGCCGGTCAGGATTTCTCTCTGCAGGCCGCCAAGGCGGACGGCAAGTTCACGGCGATCTCGCGGGCGGCGCGGCAGGTCTTGCAGATTTTCATCCTCGGCGCGGGGGCTGCCCTGGCACTGACCCAGGATATTTCGCCCGGTTCGATCGTGGCTTCTTCCATCATCCTGGCGCGGGCCCTGGGCCCGATTGACCAGATCGTTGGCGGCTGGCGCAGCAATGTCCTGGCCTGGCGTGCCTGGACGCAATTGCAGGACCGGCTGGACGAGATCGATGAAGACGCGCGGTTTACGCCGCTGCCACGTCCGGCATCCGAACTGGCCCTCGAACGCTTTTCCGTGGTGGTGCCGGGCGCAAAGGAACCCCTGATTCATCCCTTCAGCTATACGGCAAAGGGCGGCCAGATCATCGCCCTGGCCGGTGCCAATGGCGCAGGCAAGACGACCTTGCTTCAGACCCTGTCGGGCGCCTGGCTGCCAGGCTCCGGCGCGGCCAGGCTTGGTGGGCGGACATTGCACGAATGGGTGAGCGCCGACCGGGGACGTTATGTCGGCTATGTGCCGCAGGATGTTGAACTTCTGCCCGCGACGATTGCCGAGAATATCGACCGCCTGGCCGCAGCCGGGCCGGATGCTGTCATCCAGGCGGCAAAGACGGCAGGGGCCCATGAAATGATTGTGGCCTTGCCGGATGGCTATGACACCAGGGTCGGCCCGGGCGGGGCGCATTTGTCGGCCGGCCAGCGACAGATGATCGGATTGGCACGTGCACTGTTCGGCGACCCGGTCCTGCTATTGCTCGACGAGCCCACCGCCAATCTGGACGCTGCAGCGGCGCCGCTCTTGATCAAGGCCCTGGTCGAGGCCGCCGCCCGCGGCGCCATCGTGCTGGCCTCCAGCCATGACCGGCGTCTGATCGAGCGTGCCAATACAGTCATGTTGCTGCGCAATGGCTCCATCCTGGCGGCGACCGCTGAACAATATCTCAAGCTGGCGACCGGGCCGGGGGCAACCATTCCCGGCAGCCAGGGAGCCGTTGGATGACCGCCGCCATGGCCAGTCCGATGACGGATCCCTTTATCCGCAATGCGGCCCTGATCTGCCTGCTGGGTCTTGGCGGATTTCTTGCCTGGGCCGGCCTGGTGCCGCTGGCAGAGGGCGTGCCGGCGTCCGGCCAGATTGTGGTCGAGAATAGCCGCCAGGTTGTCCAGCATCTGGAGGGCGGCATTATTCACGAACTCCTGGTGCGCGATGGCGACCGGGTCGAGGCCGGACAGCAATTATTGTCGCTCCAGGAAACGGCCTCGCTGTCAGTGCGTGATGAAATCATGCAGGATATCGCCTCCCTGACCGGCTCCCTGCAACGCCTTGTTGCCTTGCGCGATGGTCTGGAAACGCCCGACTTCTCGGCGCTTGATGCGATGTCGCTGGGCGATACCGAACGAGCCGAAGTTCTCGAACGCCAGCTTGATCTTTTCCGTCAGCAACGCCAGGCCTTCGATGCCGATATCGCCGTCCTCACGGCACGCCGGGATGGCGCCCAGTCTTCGCGCACGCTCCAGGCCCGGCAGGTCGCCCTGACCCAGCGCGTGCTGGAGGCGGCGCAGGCGCAACTGGAATTGCTGCGCAACCGGGTCGAGCGCCAGATGGCCCGTCTGGATGAATTGCGGGCGATGGAACGCGATGTCGCCTCGCTGGAGGCCGAGATCAGCCGGCTGCGCACTGAAGCCCAGGCGGCGGCCAATCTCGAACAGGATCTCGAGGGTCAGATTGCGCAGGCCGAGGCCACTTTCGCCCGCCAGGTCTCGACCGAACAGCTCGAGGTGCGCACCCAGCTGCAGCAGGCCGAGGAGAGGCTCAATTCGGCGCAGGATATCCTCAACCGGTCGGTGATCACGGCGCCGGTCTCGGGTGAAATTCTCAATCTGCGTTTCTCCACGCGCGGCGGTGTCGTGCGGCCGGGTGAAGCGATCCTCGAAATCGTGCCGGAGGTTGGCGAAGTGACGGCTTCGGTGCGCATCCGTCCGGCGCAACGCGCAGCGGTCTATGCAGGGCAGGCGGTGCGCACGCGGATGAGCGCTTTCAAAAGCTGGATGACACCGCAGCTCGACGGCACGGTCGTCAGCGTCAGCGCCGATCTCAAAACCGATGAGGCCAGCGGCGTGTCCTATTACGAGGTCCGCGTGACCGTGCCGGCCTCGGAACTGGCAAAACTGGGAGATCGTGAGATCATCCCGGGCATGCCAGTCGAAGTGTTCATTTTTTCAGGACGAAGCCGCACGACGCTCGACTATCTCTTCGAGCCGATCGGTGAATCGCTCTTCCGCGGCGCGCGGTCGGGATGAGGATGGTGCGATGACAGCATTCAAACGGATTTCCCTGGCCGGCTCGGCCCTGTGCGCGCTTGTCCTGGCGGGGCCGGCATTCGGGCAGGAGGCACCGGCCCGATGTCTGGGCTTCACCGACGGGCTGGCCCTGGCGGCGGCGCGTGCGCCGGAAGTCGATGGTGCCCGGGCCCGCGAAGCCGAGGCGCGCGCCGATTTGCGCGAGGCCCGGTCCCTGATGCGGCCGCAGGTTTCCACCTTCGGGCGCTCCGGGGTTGGTGATAGTGGTCTGACGGGTAGTCAGATCGACAATCAGCTTGGCGTCCGCGTGTCGCAGCGCGTGTTCGATTTCGGCGATAGCCGCCTGGCCCGCGAAGCGGCCCAGGGCGGGGTTGATCAGCGCGAATTCGATACCCTCGAACAGCAGAACCAGGCGGCCTACGCCTTCGCGGACGCCTATCTCACCCGGCTAGAAGCTGAAGCCATGATCGGCGTGATCGCGCAAAGGCGGGCTTACTTTGTGCGGCAGCACGAGGCCATCGAGGCCCTGCTGCGACGCGGTGGCGCCACCCGGGCCGACAATGCCCAGATTGTCGCGCAACTCGCTTCGGCCGAGGCCGAGGCGCTCGAGCTTCGGTTTACGGTCGATCGTGCGGCGACCCGCATTCGCGAATATTCGGGCCAGTCGGCCGAGCCCTGTGCCCCGGACGCGGCGCGCGCGGCACTCGATGCCCAATTGGCGGGGCTCGGCAATGTTGATGATGTGGTTGCAGCCGCCCTGGCGGCGCATCCCCGGATCGGGGCCCAGCGCAGCACGATCCGCTCACTTGAAGCGCAGCGCGACCGGCAGGCGCGCTCCCGCCTGCCCGTGGTCGAGATGGTGGGGATTGTGTCCTATGTCTATGACGACACCAGCGAGGACTGGGATACGCGCGACCGGGTCGGGGTCGATGTCTCGGTTCCCCTCTATACCGGGTCTGCGCTGGGGGCGCGAAATGATCGCGCCCGGGCGCGGCTCTCCCAGGAGGAGAGCGGGCTTCGCACCTTGCAACGCAATCTCGGCGAAGAGGCAGAGGTCGCCTTCCGCCGCACCCTCTCCCTGGAAGCCCAGTTGATGCGCCGTGAGGCCGTGGCGGAAAGCCAGCTGGACTATTTTGAGGCTATCTCCGGGGAGTTCGAATTGGGGCTTGGTACCTTGCCGGTCCTGATCGATGCCCGCCTGGACTATGAAGAGGCCGCGCTGGACGTCGTCGCAACGCGCTTTTCCCTGTTGCGGCAAAAGCTGGACCTGATGCGATTGACCGCGCGCATGCCCCGATATGCCGACTGAGGTGCGGGCCGGATTGGCCCGCCGCAATTCATGCCTTCATCAAGTCAGCCGACCGCTTTTCGGTCCCGGCACGGAAGCTTTCTCTGGACGCCGCACGCCTCCAGAGTTTAGCCTTCAATTCACGTGATCGCGGACATGATGGTTCGCCGAGACTTGGCGTGAAAATTTAGTAGTGCAATCACAGCAGGCACCGCCGCCATGCCAGGGTATCGTGGCGCAAATGGCCTGCACAATGGCAGCATTGCCAGCTACCCGGGGGAGAATGTCATGACCGATCAAAACTGGACCCACACCGATTCCGGCCAGGGGCCTGCGGATGGTCTCACACGTCGCGAGACGAAGCCGGATACAGCGCGCGCGCGCAATCAGATCGCGGCTGCGGCACTGGCGACGGCCGGCGCGGTCCTGATGGCGGGCGGTGCCAATGCCCAGAACGCTGCCGGCGCGCCGGAGGGCTTCCAGGCTGCCTCGGATATCGCCAATGTTTCCAGCATCCACGTCCAGGCCGATGGCTCGGTCCAGATCGTGATGGCGGATGGGCAGACCATCATTATAGCCGCCTCCGATGTGGTGGTTCAGGACGGAATTGTCTATCTGTCTGCGGGTTCGGTCGATGCGGCCCTGGAAGCCGCTCTGCCGGCAGCGGGTGGTGGCGGTGCCGCGCTGGGTGCCCTGGGCGCGCTCGTCATCGGTGGCGGGCTGGCAGCCGGCGGCGGCGGCGGGGGCTCGTCCTCATCGCCAGCACCGACCCCGACACCGAATACAAATCCGCCGGTTTTCACCTCATCTGCATCGGCTTCGGTTGACGAGAACTCGACGGGGACGGTTTACACGGCCACGGCGACGGACGCCGATGGCAATACGCTCAGCTATTCGATTATTGGCGGTGCAGACGCGGCAGATTTTACGATCAATGCCTCGACCGGTGCCGTCAGCTTTGTCGGGACGCCCGATTTTGAAAATCCGGACGACGCCAATACCGACAATGCCTATGAAGTGACGATCCGCGCATCGGATGGCGTCAATACGACCGATCAGACCGTGACGATCACCGTCGATAATGTCGATGAGGCACCGGTGTTTTCATCGGGGGCCACCGCCAGCGTGGCGGAAAACCAGACCGCCGCCTATACGGCCGCGGCCGCTGATGATGAAGGCACGGCGCTGACCTATTCGCTGTCGGGAACGGATGCTGCGCTTTTCTCGATCGATGCCGCAACCGGCGCGGTTACATTCAAAACCGCGCCTGATCACGAAAATCCAGCCGATGCCGGCGGCGATAATGTCTATGATATCATCGTCACCGCTTCGGACGGCACGAATAGCACGGATCAGGCTGTCGCCATCACCGTCACCGACCAGAACGACAATGCGCCGGTTTTCACCTCCGCTTCCAGCTTCACGGTGGCGGAGAACCAGTCATCCGCCTTCACCGCCATTGCGACCGATGCCGATGCCAATTCGACGCTCACCTATTCGCTGTCCGGGACCGATGCGGCCGACTTCAAGATTGATGCAGCAACCGGTGTGGTGACCTTCGTCCGGCCGCCTGACTATGAAAGCCCTGGCGGCCAGTCCTTTGATGTTGTGGTGACGGCGTCCGATGGTGTGAATTCCACCAGTCAGCCTGTGTCGATCAGCGTCACCAACGTCAATGAAGCACCGGTCTTCACATCCGGCAGCACGGCGAGCGTCCAGGAAAACCAGACGGCGGCCTATACCGCAGCCGCGAGTGATCCCGATCTGACCAACCCGACCTATTCGCTGGCTGGCGGCGCCGATGCCGCCCTGTTCAATATCAATGCGACAACCGGTGAGGTGACCTTCAAGACCGCCCCGGATTTTGAAGCGCCCGGCGATGCCGGCGGCAATAATGTCTATGACATTGTGGTGCGGGCTTCCGACGGCACCAATAATGTCGACCAGGCGGTCGCCATAACGGTCACGAATCTCAATGATAATGCGCCCGTATTCAGCTCGGGCGCGACCGCGTCTGTGCCCGAAGGCACGCTGACGGCCTATGACGCCGATGCGAGCGATGCCGATGCGGCGGATACGATCGCCTACACGATATCGGGCGCCGATGCCGCCTTGTTCAATATCGACAGCTCGACGGGCGTGGTGACCTTCAAGGTTGCGCCTGACTTCGAAGCGCCCGCTGATGCGGGCGGCAATAATGTCTATGACATTACGGTCACCGCTTCGGATGGGGTCAATTCTGTCGACCAGGCTGTGGCAATCACTGTCACGGACACCAGTGAAAACGCCCCGGTCTTCACGTCTTCGGATAATGCATCCGTGCCGGAAAACAGCACGGCAGCCTATACCGCCAGCGCGACCGATTCCGATCTCGATACGATCACCTATTCGCTCGTCGGGGGGAATGATGTCTCCCTGTTCGCGATCGATTCGAGCTCGGGTGTGGTGACCTTCGTGAACGCCCCTGACCACGAAAACCCTGAGGATGGCGGCGCCGACAACCAGTATGAAATCGTGGTGCGCGCCTCGGATGGGGTCAATAATACCGATCAAGTGGTCATGATCACGGTCGAGGACCTCAATGATAATGCTCCCGTCTTCACCTCGTCCGGGACCAATCAGGTCGCGGAAAACCAGACATCCGCCTATATCGCGAATGCGTCGGACGCCGATGCGACTTCAACCGTAACCTATTCCATCTCCGGTGCGGACGCGGCCCTGTTCACCATCCATCCCGATGGTGGAAACGTCACTTTCCTGACCGCTCCTGATTTTGAAGCCCCTGCGGATGCTGGCGGTGACAACGTCTATGATTTCGTGGTCACGGCTTCGGACGGCACCCATACAACTGATCTGGCCGTCGCGGTCACGGTCACCGATCTCGCCGAAACCAACGACCTGCCGGCGGATGTGACCACGCCTGCCACCCTGGCGCTGGGCGGCACATTCTCCAATGAGCTGGAAGTGGTCGGCGACCGGGACTGGATCGCCGTCGAGCTCGTGGCGGGGCAACGCTATGCGATTTCGCTGAACGGCACTGGTGCCAGCCCGCTGAGCGATCCGCTCGTCCGTCTCTATGACGCGGCCGGTGACCTGGTCGCCGAAAATGATGATGGTGGCCCGGGCCTCAATTCACTTCTGACTTACACGGTGGCCACGACGGGCACGTATTACGTGGAGGCGGCTGCCTGGGATGACACTGTTGCCGGGAGTTATACGGTCGGACTGGAGACGGCCCCGCCGCTTGAGGAATTCAGCAATGACCAGATCGCGGAATTCCTGCGTTCCGGATATTGGGTCGGAAATGGCAGCCAGCCGCGCCAGTGGAGCGCGACCGATGGTGGCACCATCACGGTGACGCTTGGCGGCCTGACCGCCGATGGGCAAACCCTGGCCCGCGCGGCGCTGACGCTCTGGTCGGACCTGACCGGGATCACCTTCTCCGAAGTCGGGATCGGCGGCCAGATGGTGTTCGACGATGATGAGGAAGGCGCGTTCGCTTCGGTCGTGACGTCCGGCGGCATCATCCAGTCTGCCGAAGTGAATGTCTCCACCGAATGGATCGACACCTATGGCACCAATATCAACGGCTATGCCTTCCAGACTTATGTCCATGAAATCGGGCATGCGCTCGGACTTGGCCATGCCGGACCCTATAATGGATCCGCCGACTATGCCGTTGATGCCGCTTATCTCAACGATTCCTGGCAAGCGACGGTGATGTCGTATTTCAGCCAGTCTGAAAACACCTTTGTCGACGCCTCCTACGCCTTTGTGGTCTCGCCACAAATGGCCGATGTGCTCGCGATCCAGAACATGTATGGGCTGGCGGCGAATATTCGCGGCGGCGATACGGTTTACGGCTTCAATTCGACGGCCGGAAACGCGATTTACGAGGCCACATCCTTCACCACGGTCACGACCTACACCATCGTCGATACCGGCGGCACGGACACGATGGATTATTCGGGTTCCGCAGCCAATCAGACGCTCGATTTGCGCGCCGAGTCCTATTCGAGCCTGCAAGGCGGACGGGGCAATGTCGGCATTGCACGCGGAACGGTGATCGAGAATGCAATTGGCGGCACCGGAAATGACACCCTGATCGGCAATGATGCCGACAATATCCTCACCGGCAATGCCGGCGCTGACCGCTTCTATGCCAGCGGCGGAACGGACGTTTATGACGGTGGCAGCGGTATTGATACGGTGTTCTTCTCCGGGCTGCAGAGCCAGTATTCGATCACGACAAATGGCTCCGGAAACACCGTTGTCACTGATCTGCGCGTCGGCTCGCCGGATGGGGTGACGGAGCTGATCAGCATTGAGACGATTGAGTATGGCACCGCGACACCGTCAGCGCTGCTCATCCCGCTCGACAAGCTCGACGATGTCGATCTGGTCCATGATGGATTGAGCGGTGTGAACTGGGCCGGCCTGTTGCAGGCCGGCGCCGGGGCTGACGGCAATTTCCGCGGCTTCGTCCCGAATGCGGGTTGGGGCATGGACAGCCTGCCGCTCTTCGTCGAGGCCGGAGCCTTGCCGGGCGCGGTGATGCGACCGCTTGATCCTGCGGATGCGGGAACGCCGATGGCCGTTGTCGGCCTGTCCGGGCACGCCGACAAGGGATCGGATATTCCCGTCATGGATGCGCTTCATCCGGCAGAGAAAGCCGGCGGGCATCATGATGTCATGCCGGATCTCAGCCCCGAGGAGCTGGCACAGGTTCAGCTGATTGATGGCCAGGCCGGCGGTTTTGGCGTGCTGATCACCGACGCGAGCAATGTCGATCTGACGGTTGAAGCACCGCAGGAGGGCGGAGTTTTTGCCGATCTGGTTGATTTCCGT
>TARA_R110000868_G_C10971688_1_pt1 | contig 22854 bp, 23 predicted proteins | sample TARA_R110000868 | Tara Oceans TARA_R110000868 (sample SAMEA4397489) | marine metagenome | biome: Polar Biome; feature: [SRF] surface water layer (ENVO:00010504); material: water (ENVO:00002006), including particulate matter (ENVO:01000060) such as... | depth 5 m | reverse complement strand
GAGGGTTTTAGCTTTGTGATGATTATTCCGGACAGTTGTGGGCCTTGAGCCGATATCCATCTAGTTAATACCCACTGGCATAATGTTACAGCTATTACTCTATACACCATCAAAACAAACCCCTAGCGACTAGTGACTATTATCCAGAGACTGGCAACTAGAGACTAGGAACTCCCCCCTAGCGACTGTTCATCACATCCTAAACAAACCAAACTTAGTTTCTGCTATAGGCGCATGCAAGGCTGCCGTTAAAGCCTTACCCAATACTGCCCGAGTATCTTTAGGATCTATTACGCCATCGTCCCATAACCTAGCCGAGGCGTAGTAGGGGTGGCCCTGTTGTTCGTAGGTGTCTTTAATAGGTTGTTTGAAGTCTTTTTCTTCCTGTTCGCTCCAGGCTTCACCGTTTTTGTTTTTTTGATCGCGTTTAACTTGGGCTAATACCCCTGCAGCTTGTTCGCCCCCCATCACGCTAATGCGGGCATTGGGCCACATAAATAAAAACCGTGGGTCGTAGGCGCGACCGCACATGCCGTAGTTACCGGCACCAAAAGAGCCGCCTATCAATACGGTAAGCTTAGGTACTTGGGCGGTGGCTACGGCCGTCACCATTTTTGCGCCGTTCTTAGCGATGCCGCCTTGTTCGTATTGTTGCCCCACCATAAAGCCGACTATATTTTGTAAAAAAATAATCGGTGTTTTGCGCTGGGCACATAGTTCTATAAAGTGGCAGCCTTTTAAGGCCGACTCGCTAAATAAAATACCATTGCTGGCTACTATGCCTACTGGGTTGCCGTAGAGGTGGGCAAAGCCGCACACTAAAGTTTTACCGTATAGCGCTTTAAATTCGTGAAACTCAGAGCCATCCACTAAGCGAGCAATAACCTCATGCATGCTATACACCTGTCGGCTATCGGTGGGGATAATGCCGTAGAGTTCCTCAGCAGAGTATAAAGGCTCAGCGTTTGCTTGCGGTGGGGGTGAAGTTTTTTTACTGTTGAGGTGGAAAACCGCCTGCCGTACTAATTGCAGTGCATGTAAATCGTCCTCGGCATAGTGATCGGCTACGCCAGATTTTCGGCAGTGTACTTCGGCACCGCCTAAATCTTCAGCGCTCACTTCCTCGCCGGTGGCGGCTTTAACCAGCGGCGGACCCGCTAAAAAAATAGTGCCCTGGTTTTTAACAATAATAGATTCGTCGGCCATGGCAGGCACATAGGCACCACCTGCGGTGCAAGAGCCCATCACGCAGGCAATTTGGGCAATGCCTTTAGCCGACATAGTGGCCTGATTAAAAAAAATACGGCCAAAGTGTTCGCGGTCGGGGAATACCTCATCTTGATGGGGCAGGTTAGCGCCACCGGAATCCACCAAGTAAATGCAGGGCAGCCGGTTTTGTTCGGCGATAGTTTGCGCCCGTAAATGTTTTTTAACGGTAAGCGGGTAATAGGTGCCGCCTTTAACGGTAGCGTCATTGGCAATAATCATGCACTGCTGGCCGTGCACTATACCTATGCCAGTGATAATGCCCGCTGCTGCAATGACTTCTTCGTAAACTTGATAGGCCGCCAATGGCGAGAGCTCAAAAAACTGCGAGCCTTGATCGATTAATAACTGAATTCTATCGCGCACCAGCAACTTGCCACGGTCTTGGTGGCGCTGTTGATTTTTTTCACCACCGCCCAGCTTTGCCTCCGTCAACACCGCCTGCAAATCAGCCACCTGAGTCTGCATATGGGCAGCATTTTTTGCATAGGCTGCGCTTTGCTTGTCGATGTTACTTTTTATAATGCTCATATAAGAAGTCTCTAGTTGGCAGTCGCTAGTCTCTAGGTGAAGGTCTCTAGTTCTGAGTCTCTAGTCTCTAGATAAAAGACGTTAGTTTTTCTAGCGACTAGAGACTACACACTAGTGACTATCGTTAAACAATTCCCGGCCTATTAACATACGGCGTATTTCCGAGGTGCCTGCGCCTATTTCATACAGCTTGGCATCGCGTAGTAAGCGGCCGGTGGCGAATTCGTTGATGTAGCCATTACCGCCCAGCGCTTGTATGGCTTGCAAGGCCATTTGCGTGGCTTTTTCGGCGGTGTATAAAATAACCCCGGCAGCATCTTTGCGTGATTGTTCGCCGCGATCGCAAGCGCTGGCCACCGCATATAAATACGCGCGGCAGGCGGATAATTCGGTATACATGTCGGCTAGCTTGCCTTGCATTAGTTGAAACTCGCCTATGCTTTGGCCAAATTGTTTGCGGTCGTGTACATAGGGCAGCACCACATCTAGGCAGGCTTGCATTATGCCTACGGGGCCGGCGGCTAATACGCTGCGCTCATAGTCTAAGCCGCTCATTAATACGTTTACCCCTAGGCCCTCACCACCCAAAATATTGGCTGCAGGTACCGCGCAATCTTGAAACACTAGCTCGCAAGTATTAGAGCCGCGCATGCCTAACTTATCCAGTTTTTGGTGGCGGCTAAAACCGTCACTGTCGCGTTCGACGATAAAGGCGGTAATGCCTTTGGCGCCGGCTTGGCTATCGGTTTTGGCGTAGACCACATAGGTGTGGGCATCGGGGCCGTTGGTAATCCACATTTTGTTGCCGTTTAAAATATAGTGGTCGCTTTTTTTAACCGCCTTTAATTGCATACTCACCACATCAGAGCCAGAGTTAGGTTCAGACATGGCCAGCGCGCCTATGTGTTCACCGCTGCACAGTTTAGGTAAGTAGTGTTTTTTTTGTTGCTCACTGCCGTTTTTAAAAATTTGATTCACGCATAAATTACTGTGCGCGCCATAAGATAGCGCAACAGACGCCGAGGCGCGGCTAATCTCTTCCATGGCAACCACATGGGCCAAATAACTCATGGCGCTACCGCCATAGGCTTCGCTCACAGTAATGCCCAATAAGCCCAAGTCGCCGAACTTCTGCCACATATCCATGGGGAACTCATTGCTAGCATCAATCTGTTGGGCGCGGGGGGCTAGCTCTTGCTGGCAAAATTGATAAACGCTGTTGCGTAACATGTCTATCTCTTCGCCCAAATGATAGTTGAGAGTGGGGTAGTAGGTGTTCATAGGCGGCTCCTTATAAAAGGATTAGCGATGGGCTTTAAAGCCTTAGGCGGACTATTCTTTGTGCGCTAGGCTGGCTAGGCATTGCTGCTCGGATTTGCTCAATTCTGCTAGCATAGCCTTAATATCATGTTGCTGCTGTTTTAGTTGTTCACGCTTTTCGCATATTTTAATAATGAGCTTCTCTAATTGCTGCTGATTACCTTGCTGGGGGTTATAGCGCTCAATTATGTCGCCGCTTTCTTGTAGGCTAAACCCTAGCCGCTTACCGCGTAAAATGAGTTGTAGTTTAACTTTGTCGGCATCACTGTAGACGCGGTTGTTGGCATGGCGCTGTGGTGTTAATAAACCTTTTTCTTCAATAGAAGCGTATGGTGCGGGTGGTGATGCCAAAGGTTATTGCTAGTTCTGTGATTCTGTAAAGCTTAGTCATTTGTAGCTGGCCTGCAGGAGCCTGTATTTAGGCTAGCTTCCGTTAACGTTAAGGTCAATGCTGCTATAATAATGGCCATCACTATAGATTAGTGTCATATAGCCGCTATACTGGTGGGAGTTTTGTTAGCTTAAACGGAGGGAGCTGTTTGGCTTTTTTCTGATTAAGGAATGATGCCTAGTGTTAAAGAAGATTTCTTATCGTGCTGTAATAGCGATGCTTTTAGCCTCTGCGACGTATGCAGAGGAAATCAGTATCGCTATGGGGAATTTCGAACCTTATTTTATAGAGCGAAAAAATTCCGGTGTTTTTGCCGATATTGTTAGTGCCGCTTTTCGTTACATCCCCGGTTACCAACCTAAGTATGTTTATGGCCACAGCAACAAAGGCTTGTGGGCAGGTTTTGATTCTGGTCATATCGATGCCGCTAGTAATGTATTTGATACCATGAAAGTCAAAGGTTGTTTGTCCAATCCTGTGTTTCGTTATCATGATGTAGTGATTAGCAAGGCCAGTAATAATGTGGTGATCAACCAGCTCGATGATTTAAAATTAAAAAGCATAGTCAGCTTTCAAGGTGCAAAAAATATCTTAGGTAAAAGCTTTGCCAGTGTCGTTTCGGCAGCTTACCATGAAGTGCCAAAGCCTGAATTACAAGTACGTATGCTAGTGGCTGATCGCTATCAGGTTAGTGTGGGGGATAAGTATATTTTTTTACAGGCGATTAAAAATTTGAAAACTCAAGAGATACAGCCGCAAGATTTCAAATTTCATGATGTATTTCCCCCCACATATACTCGTTTGGCGTTTCACGATAAATCGCTATGTGAAAAATTTAATCTAGCCTTAGAGAAGATTAAACAAAATGGTCAGTACGAAGACATTTATCAGTCTTATTTAATGGACTTACATTACCCTTAAATTATTTCCAGAGCTATAGCGGTAGCCTCACCACCCCCTATACACAAACTCGCCACGCCACGCTTTTTCCCTAAACGCCGCAACGCATAAATCAACGTAACCACTATGCGCGCACCCGATGCCCCCAAAGGATGCCCTAAGGCACAGGCGCCGCCGTGTATGTTGACTTTGCTGTGGTCTAGGCCCAGCTGCTGCATGGCCAGCATAGTGACTACCGCAAAGGCCTCGTTAATTTCCCACAAGTCTACGTCGTTGGTCGACCAGCCGGATTTAGTTAGTACTTTGTTGATGGCGCCTATAGGGGCTAGGCAAAACTCACTAGGAGCTTGAGCGTGGCTGGCTTGAGCGACTATGCGTGCCAGGGCGGGTATGCCTTGTTGTTGGGCGGTGGCTTCGCGCATTAGGATTAACGCTGCTGCGCCGTCGGAGATGGAGCTGGCGTTGGCGGCGGTAATGCTGCCATTTTTAGTAAAGGCGGGTTTTAGCTGGGGGATTTTTTCGGGTTGGGCTTTGCCGGGTTGTTCGTCTTGGGTAATGATGCGTTCGCCATTGCGGCTGTTAAGGGTAACGGGGGCTATCTCTTCGTCCATGAGTTGTAGGCTGTTGGCATGCTGGGCGCGTTGCAGTGACTCTATGGCGTAGGCGTCCATGGCTTGGCGGCTGATGTGGTAGGCGTCGGCGGTGCTTTGGCCAAACAGGCCCATTAGGCCGCCGGTGTCGGCATCCTCTAAACCGTCTAATAATAAGCTGTCTAATACTTCGCCGTGGCCCAGCCGCATGCCTTGCCGTGCTTTGGGTAATAGGTAGGGGGTGGCGCTCATGTTTTCCATGCCGCCGGCAACTATTACCTCGGCATTGCCTGCGGCTATTTGATCGCGGCCTATCATGATGGCCTTCATGCCCGAGCCGCAGACTTTGCTAATGGTGGTGCAAGGTATGGATGTGTCTAGCCCAGCTTTGAGTGAGGCTTGCCTGGCGGGGGCTTGTTTTAAACCGGCAGATACTACATTGCCAAAATACACTTCGTCTATGTTTAGGCTTGCGCCGTTTACCGTTGTGCAGTTTGCTGCAACTTGGGCCAGCGCAGCTTTAATGGCGACTGCGCCTAATTCGGGGGCCGGGGTGTTGGCGAGCTCGCCTTGCAGGCCTCCCATGGGTGTGCGCTTGGCGGCGACGATGACGATGTTGTTGTTATTGTTATTGTTATTATTACTGCTGCTGTTGTCGTGGTTTTTCGCATTCATAGTTGTAGGCCGACAGGTTGATTCAAAATTTATAACGGGCTGATGATTTATTAGTTTTTTATAGTAGCAGTTGCCACTGTCTGTACATTAGGTTTTCCAAACAGGTTTACGTTTTTCTATAAACGCACTTACCCCCTCTTGTTGATTATCATCTTCCCATAGCTGCACAAACAGCTCGCGCTCTTTTTGTGAGCCTTGCGCCAAGCTGTGGTTGCGGGCTTGCATAATCAGTTGTTTGCAGTGGCGCAAGGCGGTGGGGGATTGCAGGGCGGCTTTATCGGCCAGCGTTAGGGCTAGGTTTAGCACTTCACCGGTGGCAACTACCTCTTGCACTAGGCCTATGTGCAGGGCAGTGCTGGCATTTATGCGTTCGCCTAGCAGTATCATACGTTTAGCCCAGCCTTCGCCGATTAACCAAGGCAGTTGCTGTGTGCCTAAGCCGCAGGGCAATAAACCTACCGAGGCTTCGGGCAGTGCCATGTGCGCTTGTTGTTCGCATAGGCGTATGTCGCAACACAGCGCGGCTTCTAAGCCGCCGCCCATGGCATAGCCGGTAATGGCGGCGATAGACACGCCTTGGTAATCAGTGAGTGTTTGAAAAGCTTTGCCAAAAGTTTCGGCAAAGTCTACGGCCTGTTGTTTGTTGTTGTGGTTCACTAGGTTGAGGTCGGCACCGGCGCTAAAAAACTTTGCGCTATTACTGTGAATAATTAACGCGCGGTTATTACTATCGCTATTAAGTGTATTCACCATGCTGGTTAATTGCTGCAAGCTGGCTAAGGTCCAGGTGTTAGCCGGCGGATTATTTAAGGTGATAATGGCCGTCTGGCTTTGATGTTGTAGTAGTAGGGCGTTATTCATGATTTGTCAGTCTCCAGTCTCCAGTCCCTAGTTTTTAGTCTCTAGTTCCTAGATTCTAGGTTAGGTTTATAAGATGTCTTTCAGTAAATCTCTGGCAATAATCAGCCGCTGAATTTCGCTAGTGCCTTCGTAAATAGTAGTTAGCCTTACATCGCGGCTCATGCGTTCTAGCGGGTGGTCTTGTAAATAACCGGCGCCCCCTAATAATTGCAAAGCGGTATAGCAGGCGTGGTTGGCCTTTTCTGAGGCGTATAACTTGGCCATGGCGGCTTGGGTGGCGAAGGGTTGGCCCTGTTGTTTTAATGTGGCGGCTTGCATGAGTAGTAGGCGGGCGGCTTCTAATTCTGTGTAGCAGTCGGCTATCATCCATTGCAGGCCCTGAAAGTGGCCTAACTTTTGGCCGAACTGTTCGCGCTCACCGACAAATTGTTTGGCGTAATCCATAGCGGCTAAACCCAGGCCCAAGGCTAGCGAACCTATACCTATGCGGCCACCGGCCAGCTCGGCCACGGCTATGCGGTAGCCGATATTTTCTCGGCCTAATAAGGCGCTGTGGGATATGCGGCAATCGCTAAAACTGACCACGCTGGTGTAAGAGCCGTGTTGCCCCATCTTGTTTTCGGGTGGGTCTATTTCTAAGCCTGGGCTGCCAGCCTCCACTAAAAAGCAGCTAATGCCTTTGCCTTTGGCTGCGGCGGGGTCGGTCACGGCCCACACCACAAATACACCGGCATAGAGAGCGCTGGTGATATAGAGCTTGCTGCCGTTTAGCAGCCAGTCGTTACCTAGTTTGACCGCCTTGGTTTGCATGGCGGCGGGGTCTGATCCCGCCTGTGCTTCGGTTAGGCAAAAGCTGGCGGCGGCGTATTCGCCACTGCATATCTTGGGTAGGTAGCGTTGTTTTTGTGCCTCGCTACCTATGGCTTGTATTACTTCGGCCACTAGGTTGGTTACCGAGGTGGTGGTGGCGGTAGCGGCGCAGGCCTTGGCCAGCTCGGTAATCGCCAAGCTAAAGGCTATGGTGCCGGCTTCACTGCCGCCATAGTCACTGTTTACGCTCAGCCCCATAAAGCCTAACTCGGCCAGCTGTTTTAGGTTGGCTAAAAAGCTATCGTGCTGGCGGTGCTGATCTATGGCGGCGGCTACGGGGGCCAGTTGTTGCTGGGCAAACTGTTGGGCGGTTTGTTGAATGAGGGCTTGCTCTGGGTTGAGGCTAAAGTCCACGGCGGCCTACCTCTGTGTTGCGGCTAGTACTATTGACGATAGTTGCTTTTGCTAAAATTGCTTAGTAATAGTCACATAAAAGTTCTTTATTCACCGAAATGATAAGGCTATGATGCGCAACTCATCATTCAGTAGCGGAGTAATCGCGGTGGCCACCACGTCGGCATTTTATGCAAAAACCTCTTACCTAGGCGCCAAGCTGAAAGGGGTAGATACCGATAAGCTATTGGCCGAGGTGGGCCTTAATGCCGAGCAAATTCAGCAGCCCGGGGCGCGGGTTAATGTTATCCAGATGACTAGGCTAATACAGCTGATATGGGCCGAACTGCAAGACGAGTTTATGGGCTTTACTCAGCATCGCTGCAAAACCGGCACCTATGCCATGAAGTGCCAAATGGTTAGCCACTGTGAAAACCTCAACTCGCTATTTGAGCAGGGGGTAAAATTTTATAGCCTAGTCACTGACGATATCATCATGGCCTATGAGCAAACTGATGAGGGTATGGAGTTTAGCATACGCATGGCCGACCCCAGCCTGGATCCCAATCATTTTTATTTAGAATTCTGGTTAATGCTGTGGCACCGCTTTGCCAGCTGGATGATAGGCAAAAAAATCAAATTGAAAAAAGTCTATTTTAATTACCCTGCGCCCGAGCATGTGGCCGACTTTGATATACAGTTTTCCTGCGAATGTGTTTTTAAAGCCCCTGTAACCAAGTGTGTGTTCCCCAGCCATTACGGCACTATGCCGTTGGTGCGCACCCAACGCGAAATCGCCCACTTTTTAAAAGATGCCCCTGCAGGCATTATGGTAATGCCCGGTGAAGACGACAGCACCGGCTTAAAAGTAAAAACATTTTTATTGGATAGTTTTGAAAAAGACTATCACTTCCCCAGCTTCGAAACCGTAGCTTCCTATTTAAATAACAGCCCACAGGCATTGCGCAGGCATTTAAAAGAAGAGGGCAGCAGCTACCAAAAAATAAAAGATGTAATACGCCGCGACCTCGCCATAGAGCGTATCTGTGTGCAAAACATGGCCGTGCATAAAGTGGCCAGCTATTTAGGCTTTACCGAGCCGCGCTCCTTTACCCGCGCCTTTAAGCAGTGGACGGGTTTGTCGCCTAAGCGGTATAAACATAGAAATAAATAGCCCCCTTACTCACTTCACGCTCAGCACTAAAGACAATACATTCCTACTATTTAACCCTTGAAATATGGCTGTTCAACCCTATCTTGGGAAATACGGTGTTTTAATTAAGGAACTTTTTACCTATAAATTTGTTTATTCATAGCGTGCTGCTGCCAATGGCGGGCGCTGTAACCTGTCAACAATAAGGTATGGTGAATGAAATTAACAATACGATATTGCTTAGCATTTTTTCTTATAGCCAGCTCTGCTGCTAGCCTGGCCGCACTCCCCGTTTTCGACAGCAGCGGCAAGCAGCTACCTACGCTGGCACCTATGTTGAAAGAGGTTAACCCCGCGGTGGTCAACATATCCACCTTTGCCACCCAGCAGGTGAATAACCCGCTGCTTAATGACCCTTTCTTTAGGCGCTTTTTTAATGTGCCCGACCAGCAACAACCCCAGCATCAGCAGCGCCGCCAGCAGAGTGCCGGTTCTGGCGTTATTATTGATAAGGACCAAGGCATAGTGGTGACCAATCACCACGTTATAGGCAAGGCCGACGAGGTGCATGTAGCGCTGGTAGATGGCCGCAGCTTTAAGGCCGAAGTGCTGGGCTCAGACCCCGAGTTAGATGTGGCGGTATTAAAAATAGATGCCGATGACTTGGCCGAGGTGAAACTGTCGAATTCTGATGTGCTCAATGTCGGTGATTTTGTGGTGGCCATAGGCAACCCCTTTGGTTTGGGGCAAACCGTTACTACCGGCATAGTCAGTGCTTTGGGCCGTACCGGTTTAGGTATAGAGGGTTATGAAAACTTTATTCAAACCGATGCCTCAATTAACCCCGGTAACTCAGGTGGCGCGCTAGTGAATTTACGCGGTGAATTAGTGGGTATTAATACCGCTATCTTGTCGCCTGCCGGTGGTAATGTGGGCATTGGTTTTGCCATTCCCATTAATATGGTGAAGGGCAGCATTGATCAATTAGTTGAACACGGTGAAGTTAAACGCGGCCATATAGGCGTTAGCATCCAAGATATTACGACTGAATTGCGCAAGCATTTTAATTTAGAGAATGGCCAGCAAGGCGTATTTATTACCGGTGTTAGCGAAGGCTCGCCTGCAGATAAAGCCGGCTTAAAAGATGGCGATGTGATTATCGCCATAGACGGTAAAAAAACCACTTCGGCAGGGCATTTACGCAGTCAGATAGGCATGCGTGCCATAGGCGATAAAGTTGCCGTAACTGTCATACGCGATGACCGCGAAAAAACCCTCAAGGTAAAAGTGGGCGAAAGCCAAAATTTGAGCAAATTAAATAAGCGCTTACATCAATTGTTGGAAGGCAGCCGTTTTGAAGATAACCCCGATGGCGGTGTGTTAGTGGCCGGTTTAGCGCCCAACTCGCCAGCAGCCTATAGTGGATTGCGAGTGGGGGATGTCATCATCGGAGCCAACCGCCAACATATTAGCAATGTTAAAGCCTTAGAGGCCGCTTTGAAAAAAAGCGATGACTCTATACTGCTACATGTTAGCCGCAAGGGCAGAGCGTTTTACTTAGTGCTGCGTTAAGCTCGCACTAATAGTCAGCAACAATTTAGTCGGTAACAATTTAGCCAGTAACAACAGCTAGTAACAACAGCCAGCAACAACAGCCAGCACCAATAGTCAGAAATAATCTGGTTGCAATGAATAAGGGAGCTCTATGAGCTCCCTTATTTTTTAAATCCCAGTACGCTTCACCCTTGTGATGTCTAGCTAGGGTTAACTTAACCCACATCGATTTACTTACACTTTTCCCCGTTTCCCGCTCTAGCCCATATCTGCTTGATACGGGAATTGATGGTCTTTTGATCTTATTGCGAATAATAATGATTATCATATAGATTTGCGTTGACAGACTTTGCTTAATTTGGATAATGAGAGTGATTCTTATTTGCATTAGCTGAGTTGTTAATTATGTTGGACATGGTAATCAAGGGCGGGCCGGTGGTTTGGCTACTGGTGGGCTTTTCTGTTGTTGCTTTAACGGTGATTGTGTTGAAGGCGGCCCAGTTTTATCTGCTACGTGATGCGTCACCTGCACTGGTTAATAACGCCATAGGCGCCTTCGAGTCGGGTGAGCAAGAACCTGAAAAACGCTTTGCCGAGGCGGGGGGCTACACCCGGGCATGGTTGGTGAATCATGCTTTGCTGTTAATAAAGGACACGCGGCTCACTAGCGAGCAAGCGCGGTTGGAATCCGAACGCTTAGCCAAGGCTGCGATTAACTGCCGCTTATCTTACCTGCGCATACTCGATGTCATCGCTGCCATGGCTCCGCTATTAGGGCTGTTTGGCACGGTGCTGGGCATGATCGCCTCCTTCCAAGCCATGGAAGCCGCCGGCAGCCAGGTTAACCCCGCGGTGCTTTCTGGTGGAATTTGGCAGGCGCTGTTAACCACCGCTGTTGGCGTTGCTGTCGCCATTCCGGTTTCCATGGTGCATAGCGTTTTTGAGCGACGCACCGAGGTGCAGGCGAATCAGTACGAGGATGATTTAGCTCGTATCTTTACTGCGTACGCTCGCCAACGCGTGCAGTCACGCCCGGTGAAACTGGCGAGCGCGGGCTAAGCATGGCGACTTTGTTTGTGACTACTAGGCGTCGTGGCGTGGGGCTAACCTCGTTGGTGGATGTGGTTTTTATTCTACTGCTGTTCTTTATGCTCACCTCGTCCTTTAACCAGCAGCAACAGCTGGCACTGGCCAGCCCGGTAAACAGTGCTTTGGCTGATGCTACACCGCCACAGCGCTTAGGCTTAACCGCCGCTGCCGATTTAAAACTCTGGGGTGAGCCGCAGGCGTTAACGGATCAGGCTTTACTGCAGCGTTTTGATCGCGCTAAGCCCTTGCTGCTATCGGCCAGTGCTGAGGCATCGGTGCAAACCATGGTTGCGGCACTGATGCATCTCGATAGCTTGGGCTTTGTTCAGGTGTCTATAGGCCCGCTTTGGCAGGATGGGGCGCAGTAATGGCATTGATGAAAACGCCAGTGTGTAGGCTCAGCGACGACAACTTAATCCCCATGATCAATATTATTTTTTTGCTGCTGATTTTTTTCATGATAGCCGGGCAAATTCAAAAAAGTTTACCAGAAGGTATTGCTCTACCCGAAGGCGAAACAGGAATGCCTGCAGAGCTAGAGCGGGTCGAGCTGTATTTCAGTGCCGATGCAAGCTTGGTGCTTGATGGCAAAACACTGACGCTAGTACAACTAGAGCAACAGCTAAGCATGGCCAATGCAGCCAATTGGGTATTGATCGCCGATAAAAATCTAACGGCTAAACAGCTGGATGAAGTGCTACGTCTGATCCAAAAAGCAGGGGTAATGCGTTTACAGCTAATGACGCAGCGAGCAGGCACAGCTCCATGAAAAAGCGTTATTGGTTATTGGCCCTGCTGTTTTCTGTATCGGCGCATGCTGCCTTGGCGAGTTGGTTGTGGTTGCAGCCAGAGGCTGAAGGGTCGGCCATAGGTGACGGCGAACTAGGCGTAGAAGTAGGGCTGGGGCTGCAAGGGTCTTATGTGGATGCTTTACAGCTAGCGGCAGATGAACCGATTAGTGAACCGGCATCTGAGCCAATTATTGAAAAAGAACCCATTGCTGAGCCTGTAGAAAGTGAGAGGGAAGCGGAAACGGTAAAGCTAGAAAAACCTGTTGCTGAACCAGCACCCGTAATCGAACAACAACAGCAGGCAGTCACTGCGCAAGTAAATGACTTGGCCACGAAGCATTTAGTTGCACCGGTTACCGAGGCTAAGCCCTTAGGCACATTGCAAACACCAGTGGATCAGCAGACTGCCGCAACAATAGAACCGCAGGATACCCCCGCGTTGCAAAAAACTATGGTGAAAGAAAACGCAGCGCAAAGTCAGAAAGCAACTGGGCGTGCGCAACAAGCTAAAACCGGTGGCAAAGTGGGTTCGGCTAAGGATTATTTTTCGGCACTCATGGCGCAGTTAAATCGCCATAAAACCTATCCGGCTGAGCTTAAGAAGCATAAAAAAGAAGGCATTGTTTATCTTAAATTTTCCATTAACCGTCAGGGCGTATTGTTGAGCGCAAGCATCAAACGCAGCTCTGGTGTACCGGCTTTGGATCAAGCGGCGCTGGATATGATCCGCGCTGCATCGCCATTACCGGTTATTCCCGACAGCATGAATCGCGAGCGTTTATTACTCGTTATTCCCGTTGAGTATTCACTTATCACTAACGCATTTAATTAGGAGTATTACATGTCTACACGAAAAGGGTACGTTGCCCCACTCTCACTACGCACGCCGATGTTCGGTAAAAAAACGAGGCTAGCATTAGCGGTGCCAGCAATAATGAGTACGGGCGCTGTGTGGGCGCAGGATGAGGTTATTGAACTTGATACCTTACAAATTGAAGAGCGCACCTTAGACACCAACCCCTATGCTGAACAGGGCGCACCTTATAAGGCAAAAATTTCTGGCGATGCGCGTCACGTAAAACCGCTAGCTGAAACGCCGCAAACCATTAGTGTGTTAACCCAAACCCAAATCGAAGAATCGGGCGATACCGATTTACGCGATGTGCTAGCTGCGCAGCCAGGTATTACTTTAGGTACCGGTGAAAATGGCAACGCCTTTGGTGACCGTTATGTTATTCGTGGCCATGAAGCACGCTCTGATGTTTTTATCGATAGCCTGCGTGACCCAGGTATGACCTCCCGCGAAAGTTTTGCGGTTGAGCAAATCGAAATATCCAAAGGCCCTAGCTCTACCTTTGCCGGCCGCGGTTCTAGTGGCGGTGCGGTGAATAGCATTACCAAACAGGCCAGCAGCGAATATGATTTTACTAAAGTGAAAGTGGGCCTAGGCACCGATGAGTACCAGCGTTATAGCCTAGATGCCAACCAGCGTATCAACGGTGACTTGGCGCTGCGTGCCAATGTGCTCTATGCCGACAAAGATATTCCTGATCGTGGCCCGGCCAGTGAAGAGCGTATAGGTGTGGCCTTGTCTGCGGCGTGGCAGGCTAGCGATAAATTAAAACTGATAGGCGATTATTACTATTTGGACGCTAACGATAAGCCAGACTTAGGTAGCTATATCGATAGAGACAGCGGCAAGCCTAATAATGATATGCCGGTTTATTTACAGGGTGAAGATTTTCTAAACTCCACAGTTAATGTTTTTACCTTACGTGGCGAGTACCAGCTAGATAACGGCATGACCTTGGCCAATGCCAGCCGCTATGGCAGCACTGAAAATGGCTATGTGGTAACCGGCGCGGGAAAATCAACGCGCGATGTTAGCGATAGCGTGGCACCCGGTGCGGACACAATTACCCTAAGCACTCACCAGGGTTGGCAAGAAGTAGATTACTTTATCAACATGACCAGCTTGTACTTTGATACCGATATTGCAGACATGAAACATCAGTTCCTATTGGGCCTAGAGTATTCGGATATCAATGTGCAGAACGGTAATTACTCGGTGACCAATAATGGCGCGACCAACTGTACGGTTTCAGGATTCCGTGGTGTAAGCCCCGGTTACTGTATAACCGATGGCAGTGGCAATACCGTTGCTGGCATTAATGACTTGATGGATAGGGATATACATAAAGATGACGCGGACTCGGATTACAGTGTAGAGACTATCTCTTTATCGTTAATGGATACGGTGGATATTACCGATCGTTTCTCAGTGTTTGCCGGTGTGCGGGCGGATTATTTTGAATACGCTAATAAAGTCGCCGCTTGGGATTCCGATGAGACCACTAAATGGGCTTACAACGATACGCTATGGAATGGCCATGTTGGCGCTGTTTATGACTTAACTGAAACCGGTAATGTTTATGTAACCTACAGCACAGCAACCAATATTAACGGTGGCGAATCGGATGTGGGTGGTAGCTGTGGCTACGGTGGCTTGTGTGGCGATGTCAGCATAGTCGGTGACAGTGAACCGGAGGATGTACAAAACATCGAGCTGGGTACTAAGTGGAACTTATTCGATGAGCAGCTGCTGGCAACCTTGGCAGTTTTCCAAATCACTAAAACTAATGTGATGGAAAGTGAGAGTGGTTATGACTATGTAACCAATGGCTTTTTAAATAGTGGTGAAAACGAGGTTAATGGCGTTGAGTTAGGTTTGTCAGGTAATTTAACCGACAAACTCAGCACGCAATTGGGTGTCGCCGTTATGGACTCGAAAGTGACTAAGTCCTATAGCGCAGATAATCTTGACCAGCCCTTGGCTAACTTCGCCGAGAAAAGCCTGTTTGCACAACTACGTTATCAGCTGAACGATAAATTGGCATTGGGTGGTAGCGTAACTTACTCCAGTGAAGTTTACACCGGCCAACCGGATGGCGCGGCCAATACCGATTTTGGCGTGCCTAGCTACACCGTTTACGATTTGTTCGCTGTTTATGAAGTGAACGATCAACTGGCGCTGCGTGTGAATGTAGGCAATATCAGCGATGAAACCTACTACCTAACGGCTTACCGCAGCGGCAGCTTTGCCTACCTGGGCGAAGCACGCAATGCGCAGCTAACCATGTCTTATGAATTTTAATTAACCGTACCGTTATACCGGCGGGGCTTAGGCCTCGCCGGTTTGTCATTCGCAACTAATGGAGAAATAAATGAAACAGATAATTAATTGGGCGATAGTGAGCAGCTTGCTATTGTTGAGTACAGCTAGCTTTGCCTCAGCCAAATGCCCCAAGGCACCTAAGTCCGAGTGGATGCATGTGCTGGATATGCAGAAGAAAATTGTTAATGAATACGGCTTTGCGATTAAGCGCTTTCAAACCGACGGCAACTGCTATGAAATTTATGGCTGGGGCTTGAATAAAGCGGGCGATGAATTTGTAAAAATAGAAGTGTACTTCAACCCCGTTAGTGGTGAGATTGTGAAAAAGGTTGAAGACTAAATCAGATTACTACTATGAAATACGTTATTTGGGATAGAGTGGTACGCTTGTTTCACTGGAGTGTGGCCGCGCTATTCCTGCTTAATTTTTGGTTTTTTGAAGCCGGCGAAGCGCTGCATGAAAATGTCGGCTACGCCGTTGCTGCACTGTTAGCTGTTCGTAGTGTCTGGGGTTTTTGTGGCTCCGCGCATGCGCGCTTTGCCAATTTTTTGCCCACGCGGGCACGGTTAAAACACTATTTTCAACATCCAGAAACGCGTCACCCCATGGCGGCAGGCCATAACCCCTTAGGGGCCTTAATGGTATTTTTGATGTTGTTTTTGTTAGCATTGGTGGCCTTTTCTGGTTGGCTGCAAGAAACCGATAGATACTGGGGTGAATTATGGCCGCAACTAGTGCACGAATGGTCAGCCAATGTACTGATGGCTGCGGTAGCTGTGCATGTGTCTGCGGTGATTATTATTCAACAACGCAGCGGCGTGCCTTTAGTCAAGCCTATGATCACCGGTGAGCGTTTTGAAAAACTTAAGAGAGATGAACTATGTTAATACCCATTGAATCGGTGCTGGATAAAGCCACCGCAGCGGATTGGCTGGCGCGGCTGCAAGCGGCCGATTGGGTAGATGGCCGCAATACCGCCGGTAGCTTGGCGGTGAGCGTTAAAGATAATTTGCAGCTGGATGATAAACATCCCCTGTCACAACAGCTTAGGCAGGAAGTTTTAGCGCGGCTGGGGCAGCAGCCTGAGTTTGTTTCTGCGGCCTTGCCCCATAAAGTTTATCCACCGCGTTTTAATTGCTATCAGGGCGGTGGCAGTTATGGGTTGCATGTGGATGGCTCTATTATGCACCTGCCCGATAACACGCCTATGCGCACCGATCTTTCCGCGACGCTGTTTCTTTCCGAACCGGATGCGTATGAAGGCGGTGAACTGGTTATAGAAACCGAGTATGGTGCCCAGAGTATTAAGTTAGGGGCAGGGGATATGGTGCTTTACCCGGCAACTAGCTTGCATCAAGTGATGCCTGTAACTAAAGGCCGACGTATAGCTTCGTTCTTCTGGATAGAAAGTATGGTGCGTGATGCACAAGCGCGGGAAATGTTATTTAGCTTAGACCAAACCGTGCAAGCGTTAACCCATGAGCGTGGCGCTAAGGATGAGCAGGTCAGTAATTTAAATGGCCTCTATCACAACTTGTTGCGGCGTTGGGCGTTGTGAACAGTGATGCAAGCGGTAAGTTTTAAAAAAAAGGCTGAGCATGTAAAATGTTCAGCCTTTTTTATGCTTAGTATTAGCGGCGCTATAGGGTAAAAACTTATAGCGGTTTTACCAACATCAAGGTGCCTTCAACGGCAGCTATGGTGCAAGTGTCGCCGGCGTTAATACTACTGATGCTTACCTCTTTATGTAGGCGTGCATTCCAATCGATACCGGAGTAGCGAATTTTGCCTTGAGTGTGGGTTATTTCTGCGGCCACAGGAACTTGTAAGCCTATCATGTCGCTGCTGGAGTCGGCACCGCCACCGGAGTTTTGAAAGTTTTTTAATGGCTTCCATAATAAGGCAGCGATGATGGCGGTGCTAATACCTAGGGTGAATATTTCGGCTTCCCAACCACTAATTACCGCAAAGCCCGATAGTGCACCCGTTATAAAAGCGGCTAGGCCAAAAAATAATAAGGGTCCACCAAAGCCTAATATCGTTAGCTCAATGATTAGGCTAATGCCGCCTATTAAGTAAAAGGTTTGATCATGGTTATCGAGTAGGTATTGTAAAATATCCATGGGTACTCCTAGCTATCGCTTAATTTCAGGCTGCTAGACACCGCGATGGCTTGGGCAACCGTGCTGGAAATATTAGCGCCGGTATTACCATCACTTAATATTACCGTGCCCTCTGCGGCTATGGCTTTATGGGCGGCGATGGCACCTTGTGCCAGGGTAAGAGTAACGGCGGCCTTACCTTGTTCAGTGCTAGCGGCAGTACCTACTAGGGTCAAGGCATCGGCGTCGGCTTTGGCCACTAGCATGATGGCTTCGGCTTTACCGGCGGCTTGTAATACTTGTGCGGTTTTGCTGGCTTCGGCGTCTAACACTTGCTCGGCCTTGGCGGCTTCAGCGGCCAGTACGCGGGATTGTTTATCACCTTCGGCGCGAGTAATTGCGGCGGTTTTTACCCCTTCGGCGGTAAGTATCACAGAGCGTTTTTCACGCTCGGCGGTCATTTGTTTTTCCATATCTTCGCGTATGGACTGTGGCGGGGTGATGTCTTTAATTTCGTAACGGGTAACCATCACACCCCAAGGTGCGGTAGCTTCCGACATGGCCCCTAAGATTTTGGCATTAATAGCATCGCGGCTTTGAAAGCACTGGTCCAATTCCATTTCGCCTATGGCGTTTCGCATGGTGGTCATGGCTAGCTGCACCACGGACATTTTATAGTCGGTGATGTTATTGGTGGCGGCTGCGGCATCGGTGACCTTCATAAATAAAATACCGTCTAACAGCAGGGTAATATTATCTTTGGTGATGGCAGCTTGTGCGCTGATGTCTAAAGATTGTTCTTTTAGGTTTCTGTCAGCAGCCACTTTTTGAATAAACGGAATAATAAAGTTTAAACCGGCGGATAGGGTTTTGTCGTATTTACCCAGTGTGTAAATAACATAGCCGCGGTTTTGTGGCACAAAATGTATGCCTTGTTTGAGCGTGTAGATAGCAATAATGGCTATCCAAAACAGGGGGCTGGTGACTAGTGATTGTAATATGGGCATAGAAACATCCTTTTTAAACTTATTTTAAGTGTGTTGTATAGAAGGTAGGTTTAAAGCTATGGGCAAAGTGGTAACTGTTACATCCGCATTATTATGATTAGTTATGGGGGCTATCATCGCATGTTTTTAAACTATTTATAGTAAAAAATTCATCCTCTTACCGGCTTATAGCTAGCGAGGCTGGGCTTAAGCAGTATACCCATTTAGCATAGTCGACTGTTTTATAAGCATTTGCTATTATTTGTGGCCGTCGCAAACTTCACGACGTTAAATCATGAATTCCGCTACAGGCGCTAGCATCTACATAGCGACGAGAATCCTTTAGTGAGAGCACTCATGTGCATTTCTCGAGGCCAATAATGGCTATTCGATTAATGATTATGGAGACGCTCATGTCTAAGCAACAAGAAACACTGTTCGGCCAAGGTGGTAATACCTACGCTAATATTTTTACCTATATGGGCTTACCCCTAAGCCGCGATTTAAGTGATGATGTAGACGCCGTGGTAATGGGTGTGCCTTATGACCTAGCTACCACTGGCCGCTCGGGTACCCGTTTTGGCCCTACAGGCATACGTCAGGCTTCTTCGCAGTTGCGCTGGGAGGAGAAACGTTGGCCTTGGCGTTTTAGCTTGGCGGATAAACTCAAAGTGATTGATTACGGTGATATCACCTTTGATGATGGTGACAGTGATGACATGATGGCTACTGTGGAGACCGAAGCCAGTAAAATTATGGCTGCAGGTAAGACGCTACTAACCTTGGGGGGCGACCATTTTATTACCTTGCCCTTATTGCGCGCGGCTCATCAACAGTTTGGTAAAGTGGCCTTGTTGCATTTTGATGCCCACACCGATAATGAAAAGAACGACGGTAAATATAATCACGGCTCTATGTTTTACCATGCGCCAACTGAGGGTTTAATTGACTCAGATAAAAGCATACAAATTGGTATACGTACTGAATACGATTATGATAATCATCCCTTTACGGTGTTAGATGCTGCCTGGTCTAACACCCACAGCGCTGAAGACATCGTAGCCAAAATTAAAGCAACCGTTGGCGATAGCCCTGTGTATTTGAGTTTCGATATAGATTGCCTAGACCCAGCCTATGCCCCCGGCACCGGTACGCCTGTGGCCGGCGGTATAAGCTCAGATAAGGCGATGCAAATTATTCGAGCATTGGGTGATTTGAATATTGTGGCTATGGACTTAATGGAAGTGGCCCCAGCCTATGACCATGCTGATATTACCTCCTTGGCGGGGGCAACACTGGCCTTAGAAATGTTGTATATGATGGCGGCAAAACGCTAACCGTGTCTATTAACGCTGCCTGCTAAACAGCTGGCAGCGTTTGCCAACCATCCATCCAGCATGCGGCTATTAAAACCCTTTAAACTGGGGCAGGGCGTGGTCGTCGCCTAACTCTGGGAAATAATAATAGTAATTACCTCTAGGGCGATTATCAAAAAACGCTTTTAAGGCGCCGCTGTTAAAAAGCTGCTGCATATTCTTATCGTACATATCGGCTAAGGCTTGCCCGCGTGGGCTTTTGGGGAAGACTAAATATATAGGTTTGGCATCGATAATCTCAATATGCACTTTATCGGTGATGCGTTCGTTCTCAGTTTTTGCCAACTGTTGCATGGCGCTATAGCTGTCATAAAAAGCGTTAATAAAATAATCACTACGCCCCGACATCACCATTTTTATGCCCTGCTGCACACTGCCTATTTCTTCTATATTGGCGGTTTCATCGATATGGCTGCTGTAGTTGTAACCTCTGACTATACTAATACGACCCTTAATTTTATTACTGCTGAGGGGGCTGCCATCCTGTTTGCTATCACGTTTGTAAAGCACCGAGGTGTATGCAGTAATAAAACGTGTTTGCGGAAAAATAAAACGCTGTTCTCTTTCTGGCGTTTTATAGGCCGCAGCCATGGCATCGACTCGGTGCTCTTCGGCTAACTTAAGCCCACGCATAAACGGGTCTATGCGGTGCTTAATCCGTATGCCTTCGGGTTGGTAGATGGTGTGCAATAGCTCAAAATAGAGGCCGCTACCGTCTTTGTTGCAGGTGTTTGGCCAATTGTCACAGCTGACGCTTATTTGCGTTATGTTATCTGTTGTTGATTCTGCTTGGGAGTAAGGGGCATAGACCGCTATATAGCTGAATAAAATAATTCTTAAATTCAATCTGAGTGTAGATAACATATCAATAGGCTTTGGCGAGGGCATTTTTTCTCAAATTGATGTGGTGAGGTGAAGGCTTTAATGTAGCACAGCTCAACCAGCAAGCGAGCATGTAGCCCCTAAGAACTATATAAAAACTGTCGGTATTAGCTTTAAATCATTTTGCAATATGAATATTTGTGCCATAGGGCGCAAGCCCGCAATTTGTAGGAAGTACTATGTTAAAGATAGTTAAAATAGTTGATTTATCTCTGCCGCTAAATATAGATACGCCGATTTATCCTGGCGACCCCAAGCCCGATGTGACCGTGGCTACCACGATTGAACATGAGGGTTATAATCTGTTTAACCTGCACTTAGGCACCCAAACCGGGTCGCATATTGATGCGCCCTATCATTTTAATAACCAGGGCGCGACGGTGGATGCTGTAGAGCTTAAACAATGTTTTGGCAATGGCTTGGTGATAGATGTTAGTCATAAACAAGCTAACGAAGCTATAGTGTTGGCAGACGTTGTCGGCTTTGCCGAGCAGCTATCACGTTGCGACATCGTGCTACTAAAAACGGGCTGGGATAGTACCCGCGGCACCGAGGCGTTTTTCACTCACCCCTATTTATCCTTAGAAGCGGCCGATTATATCTTGAGTAAAGACGTTAAAACGATCGCCATTGATACCATTAACCTAGACAAAACCGGGGGTACCCAGTTTCCCGTGCACCAGCGCTTTGCTGAGGTAGGTGGCATTATTGCCGAGAATTTAGCCGGTTTTGCTGCTATAGATTTTGAACACCCGCTTATTTCCGTGCTGCCGCTCAACTTAACCGCCTGCGATGGCTCGCCGGTACGGGCCGTGGCGATACAGGCTCAGTGGTCTGCGGATAATACCTATAGCGCCTAGGGGCCCTGTGGGTATTTGGGGTCCTTTATAGCTCTTAGGGGCCTTTTATAGTTCTTAGGGACTATAGGCGCATGGCGCACACTATAGTTAAATATTTTCAGGTAATAGGGCGCGGAAAATTCTATAAGCCTCATAAAATTACTATTAATAATAAGGTTGCTGAAAAAGCCTTAAATTGGAGATGAACATGAATACAATTAAACGTAACTCCCTCTATTTGGGTATGGTGCTCGCTGGGCTTGCTGGCAATAGCTTTGCCGCAGCTAACCTAACCTTGGAAGAGGTTTTTGTTAGTGCACAAAAAACCACCGAGAGCCTGCAAGATGTTCCCATTTCAGTGATTGCGCTGGCATCTGATTCATTAGGCAATTTTAAATTTCGCAACACCCAAGAGATTGCAGCGCAAGCACCCAACGTACAAATGTTAGGCAGTAATGGCGATGCCCAGCTGGTATTAGGCATGCGCGGTATTACGCAATCGGATTACAGCCCTAATGGTACTGGCGCGGTAGCCTTATATGTAGACGAAGTTTATATGGGCGCCACACCTTTAGCCTCCAGCGTGCAGCTGTTTGATGTAGAGCGCATAGAAATGTTGCTGGGCCCGCAGGGTACCTTATATGGCAAAAATGCCACCGGCGGTGCTGTGAATGTGATGACTAACGTTCCGCAAATGGATGACACCAGCGGTTATTTGGATATAGGTTTAGGTAATTACGGCTACAAAACTATGGCTGGCGCTATCGATACCTTGCTATCGGATAATTGGGGTGTGCGTCTGGCTTTTACCAACTCTGAAAATGATGGCTTGGTGGATAACAAACAATCCGGCGCTGATGACCCTAGCCAAATTAAAGAAAGTGGTGTGCGTTTATCGTTGGCCTACCAAGGCGATGACTTGGATGCCATTTTACGAGTGACTAAAAACCGCACCCGTGCCAATCACTCCGGTATTTTATTACTAGAGGCCGACGGCGGTGTAGAAAATGGTGGTGTAGGTTTAGGGTCTACCGGTTATGGCCGGGGTGATTTAGACTTTCACGAAACAGAATCGAATCGTGTAGAAGAGAAAAAATTCGATCTGGAAAGTGTTAACTTAACCCTTCGCGGTTTCAAGTAATAACTGCAATTTAATTACGCAGCGAGTA
>TARA_R110000868_G_scaffold277963_1_pt1 | contig 22867 bp, 23 predicted proteins | sample TARA_R110000868 | Tara Oceans TARA_R110000868 (sample SAMEA4397489) | marine metagenome | biome: Polar Biome; feature: [SRF] surface water layer (ENVO:00010504); material: water (ENVO:00002006), including particulate matter (ENVO:01000060) such as... | depth 5 m | reverse complement strand
CAATCAGACCGGCCAGATGCTCGCCGCCCTGCTCGACTGGCCGCAGGCGACCTTCGCCTCCGTCGTCGAAGTGGCCGATGGCGCTGCCAGCGTCACGCGCGAAATCGATGGCGGCCTGCAGACGCTGAAGCTGCAATTGCCCGCCATCATCACCACCGATCTGCGTCTCAACGAGCCGCGCTACGCGTCCTTGCCGAATATCATGAAGGCCAAGCGCAAGCCGATCGACATGAAAACCCCGGCCGATTACGAGCTCGACTTCACGCCGCGCCTGCAGGTGGTCAAGGTCACCGAGCCGAAGAAGCGCTCGGCCGGCATCAAGGTCGAAAGCGTCGCCCAACTGGTCGACAAGCTGAAAAACGAAGCGGGAGTAATCTGATATGGCTGTCCTCGTTTTCGCCGAACACGACAATAAAGAACTCAATGACGCGACCCGCGCCGTTGTCACCGCAGCCCAGGCCCTGGGCGGCGATATCCACATCCTCGTCGCCGGTTCCGGTGCGCAAGGCGTTGCCGATGCGGCCGCCAAGCTGGATGGCGTCGCCAAGGTGATCCACGCCGAGGCTGATGTCTTCGCCAAGCCGACGGCTGAAGCGCTCGACGCCCTGATCACGCCGATGATGAGCGATTATGACGCCATCCTCGCGGCGGCGACGACCACGGGCAAGAATTTCATGCCCCGCATCGCGGCCCATCTCGACGTCATGCAGATCTCGGAAATCATCGAAGTCGTCAGCCCCGACACCTTCGTGCGCCCGGTCTATGCCGGTAATGCGCTGATGACGGTCAAATCCACCGATGCCAAGAAGGTCATCACCGTGCGTCCGACCAATTTCGCCAAGGCTGGCGATGGCGGTTCGGCAGCCCAGGACAATATGGCGGCCTCCTCCGGCCCGTTCAAATCGGAATATGTTTCGGAAGAAATGTCCAAGTCCGACCGTCCGGAACTGACCGCTGCCAAGATCGTCATCTCCGGCGGGCGCGGCATGCAGTCGGGCGAGAATTTCCACCTGCTCGACAAGATCGCCGACAAGCTCGGTGCCGCTGTCGGGGCCTCGCGCGCCGCGGTTGATGCCGGCTTCGTGCCGAATGACTACCAGGTCGGTCAGACCGGCAAGATCGTTGCCCCGGACCTCTACATCGCGGTCGGCATTTCCGGTGCCATCCAGCACCTCGCCGGCATGAAGGACTCCAAGGTCATCGTCGCCATCAACAAGGACGAGGAAGCGCCGATCTTCCAGGTCGCCGATTACGGCCTCGTCGCAGACCTGTTCAAGGCCCTGCCCGAGCTGGACGAAGCTCTGGGCTGATCCGGCGAAGCGTGAATTGAATGCAAAACACCCGGCCGGATTGGCCGGGTGTTTTTATTTCACGGCTTGGCAGAGCGTCCGCCATACAATCTCATATGCCGGTCAATCGCCATCAACGCGGCCTCTAGCGCCGCCTTGCTCTCAACTGCCTCCCGCTCGGCGCGGTCGTAGGCGGCTATAATGAGGGCGATGACATTCAGCGGTACCTCGCTCAAGGCTCCCCCGCTGGTCGCCGTCCGGTAGTTGAGCGTCTCTGCCTGGCCATTCTGCAATGGAATCTGCTGCAGGTTGCGATAAAGCTCCATCTCGATTGCGACGAGCGCGTTAAACGCCCTTCGGCGTTGCCGCCGCCGTGTCTGTCTCCGATCAAACATCAGCGAAATCAATAGTATAAGCAGTATCAAACTCATGCGCACCTCACCAGGGCCAGCGTCGACCCATTCGACCCCAAGATGCAATCGCGAGTAAAGCTATTTATTTCCCCGGGCGGTCGAGCCGCTCCCCCGACACTGATGCGCGGGCGCGCTTCCTGAACTCAATCGCCGCCGAGCACAGCGATCACCTCGCGCAGATCGATGATCTTGAAATTCTGGCCGCCCTCGTCGTCCTCATCATCCTGAACCAGCATCACGCCGGCCGGATAATCCGGCCCCAGCGGTGTCGTGATGACTTCCAGACCGTCGGTGTGGGTGACACCATCGACCACGCCATCGGAGATGCGGAAACGGGCGGCAAATTCGCCGCTCTCCAGATCATAGGCCGTATAGGTGCTGTCGCCCTGGCTGGAGACAATCAGCCAGCCACCGGCCTCGCCGCGATCCAGGATCGCCGCACCCTCGGCATCGGCGATAATGTGGCGGCCATCGACAGCGGCAAGGCGCGTCAACACTGTGCCATCGCCCGGCTCAGCGCCAATCGCCCAGACGGCGACATTCTCCTCATTGATATAGAGCTGGCCGGTCCGGTCATCGGCGACACAGCCCTCAGTGATCGAGCCGGTGACGAAGCGGCGGACCTCATCGCCGGAAATCCGGCCCTCGCCATCATAGCGCAGCAATAGCTGCACGACGATGCCGGAATCCTTGTCGGTGACGAAGGCGTAGAGCGCGCCATCGACCGGACTGCGATAGAGACAGGTGCCATAGGGCTCGGCGACATCGTCGAGCGGGATGACCGGCCAGGCCTCGATCTCGCGCGCCTCGGTGTCGATCAGGAAGACGGCCAGCGCTGTATTGGTCCGGTCCGTCGCGACGGCGATATCGCGCGCCGGTCCGGGCAGGTCGAAACCGGCGCGGACATCGATATTATTGAGACGGCCAACGGGCAGAAAACTGTGGATGCTGCCGTCCAGCTCATAGGCATAGAGACCGGCGGTCTTGTCGGTGCCCAGAATGAGGCTCTGCGCCGGGTCTGGCGCGAGCCAGAGCGCCGGATCATCCGCTGCGTCTCCGGTCCCGGCGACGCGGACGGTCTCGGCGCTTGCGTGAATCTCGTGCACTGGCAGGGCGTTCTGGCAGGCCGCCAGGCCTGCGGACACTGCAAGGATCGAAATGATTGTGCGCATGGCCAGGCTCTCCCCATTGGCTGAGGACCTGCGATAGCATGATGATCCGCCGATCTCAAAGCCGGTCCTGGTGACCGGTTTGTGACATTTCGCCGATGATTTCGCGACGTCACGAAAGACCCAAAAAACCGTTATTTTCCTGCAATATAAGAGTCATCAAACCTTTGCCGTCCCCCGGTCATAGAGGCGCCTGAACGGCCCGGTTCGGGCCCGCCTTCACTTAAGACCTTCATAGGGGGACATTATGAAGTCGACGATCGCCATGCTTGGCACGGCCTCCATGCTTGCCATTATTGCTGCCACTGCCGCCCATGCCGGTACGATCAATGGCCGCGTCACCGACAGCACCGAGACCATCGGTCTCGACGGCGCTGTCGTGCGCATCGTGGAAACCGGCCAGTCCGTCACGGTCGGCCGTGATGGCACATTCCGCATCGCCGGCCTGCCAGCTGGCGACTACACGCTGCGGGTCAGCTATGTCGGCGCCGATGTGCGCGAAATTCCGGTCAGCCTGACCAGCGCCGATGCCAGCATCTCCCAGACCATCACGCTCGGTGATGATGTCGCCTATGTCGACAATATCCTGATCATGGGCCAGCGCGGCTCAATCAATTCCGCCCTGTCGCGCCAGCGCGCGGATGACGGTCTTGTCTCTGTCCTCTCCGCCGATGCCATCGGCCAATTCCCCGATGAAAACGTCGCTGAAGCGGCCCGCCGCGCGGTTGGCGTCAATGTCCTCAACGACCAGGGCGAAGGCCGCTTCGTCTCGATCCGCGGCATTGATCCCAACCTGGTTTCCACCTCGCTCAATGGTGTGCGCCTGACCTCGCCTGAGGCAGAAGATCGCCAGGTCGGTCTCGACGTCATCGATGCCGATGTGCTGTCCAGCGTCGTGATCAACAAGACCCTGCTGCCCAACATGGATGGCGACAGTGTCGGCGGCAATGTCGAGATCGAGACGACGTCGGGCCTCGATGTTGACGGCATGGTGCTGCAGGGCCGCGTCGCGGGCCTCTACTCCGATCTGGAGAGCGAGTTCGGCTGGCGCGGATCGGTCAATTTCGCCGATAGTTTCCTCGACGGCCATCTCGGCGTCGCCGCATCGCTCTCCTACCAGCAACGCGTCTTCGGCTCGGAAAGCCTGGAAGTCGATGGCGGCTGGGAGACCGGCGAAAGCGTCGCCTTCCCGAACGAGCTGGAAATGCGCAACTACGAAGTAACCCGCGAGCGCACCACGGCAGCCCTCAATCTCGATTATCGCTTTGACGATACGCTGAGCCTCTACCTGCGCTCGACCTATTCCGACTTCTCCGACCAGGAATACCGCTCGCGCGTCGAGATCAAATACGAGGATGCCGATTATAACAACGCCGCTTCGATCGGAAATCTGGCCGCCTTCACTGCGTCCGACATGGATATCGACCGCGACGTCAAAGACCGTCTCGAAACCCAACTGATCTTCGCGACCGATTTCGGCGGCGAATGGCTGCACGAACAGACCACCGTCGACTGGTCCCTCTCCTACGTCTATGCCGAAGAGGAAGAGCCGAACCGCCTCGACACCGATTTCCGCTATACTTTCGAGGATGGCCAGGGCTTCGGCGTCGACGTCACCGATCCGCTGCATCCGCGTCCGGTCTATGAGGGCGGTGCCACCACCACGCAGGTCTTCGATCCGGCGAATTACGAGAATAACGGGTTTGAAGCCACGAACGGTCTGTCCCAGGACCGCGAATACGCCGCGACGGTCAATGTCCGCCATGATCTGATGCTTGGCCAATTGCCGAGCTATATCCAGTACGGCGTCCGCTACCGCACGCGTGACAAGAAATACGCCCTCAATCTCGACGTCTATGACGACGCGCCCTTCACGCTCGGTGACGTGTCCCGCTCGGTCGATTATGGCCAGGCCGATATCGGGCCGGTCGGCAATCCGACCGCCGTCCGCGACTATTTCAACGCCAATCTCGCCAGCCTGGACTATCAGGAAATCGACAGCCTGATCGCCAGCCTGGGTGCCAGCTACCGCGTCGAGGAAGACGTCAGTGCAGCCTATCTGATGGGCGGGATCGATAACGGCCCGGTCCGCATCGTCGGCGGTGTCCGTCTGGAACAAACCGACACCTCGGCACGCGGTTACGAAACCTTCTTTGCCCAGGAAGATGCGGTCGTCGGCGGCGTTGTCCTGACCGAGGACACGCTCTTCGTCAGCGAGGCCAATGCCAGCGACAGCTATTCCGATCTGCTGCCAAGCCTGACCCTGCGCTATGAAATCAACGAAAACCTGATCGGCCGCCTGGCCTATTCGGAATCAATCCAGCGGCCCAATCCGGGCCAATACGCCCCGCGCATCTATATCGAACAGAATGACGATAATGATGTTGAGGGCGAATTCGGCAATCCGGATCTCGAGCGTCTACAGGCGCGCAATTATGACGCCTCGCTGGAATGGTATCCCAACAATGACTCGGTGGTTTATGTCGGCCTGTTCCGCAAGGATCTGGAGAATTTCATCGGCTCGATCCTCTATGAAGACACCACGATCAATGGCCGTTTCTTCAATGAGGCCCTGACCTATATCAACCTGCCGTCTGCCCAGATCACCGGCTTCGAGTTCAACTACCAGCAATCGCTCGACTTCCTGCCGGTCGAGGGCTTCATCGCCGGCTTCAACTATACCGGCTCCGACAGCGAGGCGACGATGGCTGATGGCCGCGTCATCCCGCTGCCACACCAGTCCGACTGGATCTGGAATGCAGTGCTTGGCTATGATCATGGTCCCTGGGATCTGCGTGCGGTCATGACCTCGCGCGGCGAATATCTCGACGAGATCCGCGGTGATGCGAGCGAAGACCGCTATGTGCTCGAACACAGCCAGCTGGATCTGTCGGCCCGCCTCGAGCTGACCAACTCGCTGCAACTCTTCGCCGACATGAAGAATGTGACCAATGAACCCTATCGCGCCGTCACACGGCCGGACGGGGTCGACCGCATCGAACAGCTCGAGCAATACGGCTGGTCGACGGTCTTCGGTGTGCGTTTCACCTATTAGGCGAAACACGCATCAAGCTATTGAATACGCATGACATCAAGGCCCCTGACGCTCGCGTCGGGGGCCTTTTTGCTGCGCTGCACAATTTCATCACACAGCCGTCATCAATCCGTCGCGCAGGGCTCGTAGTTAGCGCCTCGAAACTTCTCCTCCCCGGAAAGTCTCACGACTCGGTATCCCTCCGAGACAAACACACGAACTGGGCCGCCCCTCGGGGCGGCCCTTTTTCGTAGGCGTTAGGGCGCAGAGGCATAGCGGGTGATGGCGGCCTCGATCAGGGCGTGGGCGTCGGGGCTGTCCCAATCGGCCGGCGCCGGAACGCGTCCGATTTCGCGGCCATAGCCGTCATACAGGATCGACATGGGCAGACCGCGCGCGCCGACCAGATTATGGCTGGTGAAGGACGCGTCGCGCAGGGTTGGCAGGCTGTCGATACCCTCGCGCTCGAAGAACTCCACGATCGGCTCAAACGTGCGGTCAAAGCTGATCGTGACGACGTCAAACTGCTCGCCGCCATATTCCTGCTGCAGCCGGTTGAGCGCCGGCATTTCCTCGACGCAGGGGCCGCACCAGGTCGCCCAGAGGTTCAGCAAGACCACCTTGCCGCGATAATCGGCCAGGGAGACCTCGATGCCCTGATCATCGGCATAGGTCAGGGCGGGTTGTGCCGGTGCATCGGTCACGGTGACAAATCCGCTCATCTCGCCGCGGGCATAGCTGTCCAGTGAACCGGTTTCACCCTTGTCCATGCCGGAGAAGACCACGTATAGAACCCCGACAACGCCCAGTACGAGCATGGCCAGAATACCGGCTTTGAGGGGCGAGAGGTTCATTTCATTCTCCTAATGGCGGGGCAGGCATGGCAGACGACACCAAATCCACTCCACATTCCAGCGCCAGTGCCATGTGGGGCGGCCGTTTCAAGGCCGGCCCTTCGGCCGTGATGGAGGCGATCAATGCCTCGATCGATATCGACAAGCGCATGGCCGAGGAAGATATCGCCGGCTCGCTCGCTCACGCCTCCATGTTGGTGGCGACGGGCGTGATTTCAAGCGCCGACGGGGCGGAGATCAAGCGCGGGCTGGAGCAGGTTCGCGACGAGGTCCGCAGCGGCAATTTCCCCTGGTCGGCGGCGCTTGAAGACGTGCACATGAATGTCGAATCCCGCCTCAAGGACATTATCGGCGACCCCGCCGGCCGCCTCCATACGGCGCGCTCGCGCAATGACCAGGTGGCGACCGATTTCCGCCTCTGGCTGCGCGCCGCCTGTGACCGGATCGATGCCGGGCTGGAGGCCTATCAGCGCGCCCTGGTCGAACAGGCCGCACAGCAGATCGACCAGGTCATGCCCGGTTTCACCCATTTGCAGACCGCCCAGCCGGTCTCGCTCGCCCACCATCTGCTCAGCTATGTCGAGCTGGCCCAGCGCGACCGCGGTCGCTTTGCCGATGCCCGCAAGCGCCTCAATGAAAGCCCGCTGGGCTGTGCGGCGCTGGCCGGCACCGCCTTCCCGATAGACCGGGAGATGACGGCCAAAGCCCTCGGCTTTGACCGCCCCATGGCCAATTCACTCGACGGCGTTGCGGCGCGGGATTTCGCGCTGGAAGTCCTCTCCGCCTCGGCAATCTGTGCGGTCAACCTGTCGCGCTTTGCCGAGGAAATCGTGCTGTGGTGCACGCGCCGCTTCGGCTTTGCCAGCCTGTCGGATGCCTGGTCGACCGGCTCGTCCATCATGCCGCAAAAGCGCAATCCCGACGCCGCCGAGCTCGTCCGCGCCAAGCCGGGCCGGATCATCGGCTCGCTGACCGGTCTGCTCGTCGTGGTGAAAGGTCTGCCGCTCGCCTATTCCAAGGATTTGCAGGAGGACAAGGCGCCGACCTTCCAGGCCATTGACGATCTGGAACTGGCCCTGGCTGCGATGGCGGGCATGGCCGGTGATCTCACCTTCCACGCCGATGCGATGGAAGCGGCGGCCGGCGAAGCCTATTCCGATGCCACGGATCTGGCTGACTGGGTCGTACGCGAGCTGGGCAAGCCCTTCCGCGATGCCCACCACATCTCCGGCTCCATTGTCCGGCTGGCCGAGAGTGCGGGCGTACCACTGGCCGAACTTCCCCTGGCGACGATGCAATCGGTCGAGCCGGGTATCGACGAACGCATTTATTCAGTGTTGAGTGCGAGGGCCTCGATGCAAAGCCGGACCAGTTTCGGCGGCACATCGCCCGCGCGTGTGCGCGAGCAGGTGGAAGCCTGGACCGCGCGCCTGTCGGCATGAAGGAAGAGATGATGAAACGCCTGGCCTGCCTCACCCTGATTATTCTCGGCGCCTTGTCGGTCAGCGCTTGCGGCCTGCGCGGCAATCTTGAGCGACCACCGCCGCTCTGGGGTCATCCTGCCGGATATGAAGAGCCGGCCGAAGATGGTGCCGCCGCGGATACCGCCGAGCCCGACGCCGGCTGATACGGGCGAGCTCGCTGCTATCCTTCAACAAATCGTAATGCAGACGGCGCTATCCGGCGGGCGCGAGCGTGCTAGATTTGCCGCATGCACCGTCGGTCCCTGATCGTCGCATGGTGCGCTCTCCTCTGGGAGCGCGCTGTGCCAGTGGTCTGGCCAGGTCTTGCCTGGCTGGCGAGCTTTGCTGTGCTCTCCCTCCTGGGCTTGTGGGAAGCGATTGGCGACCCCTGGCGCGCGCTCTACGCACTCGGCACGCTGGGCGGCGCCATCTGGCTGACCCGCCCTGGCCGGCGAGGTTTTGCCTGGCCCAGCGTCGAGGATATGGCCCGCCGGGTCGAGGAAGATTCCGGTATTGAGGCGCGGCCTCATGAAGCCCTGCTCGATACACCGCCGACCGATGATCCTCTCGCCCTCGCCGTCTGGAAAGAACACCAGTTGCGCATGTCACGCCGGCTTGACGCGGCCCGTGCCCGCCGGCCGCGGGCCGCCTGGGCGCGCTATGACCGTTTAGCCCTGCGTGGCAGCCTCGCCCTGGCGCTGACCCTGTCCTGGCTGCTGGCCGGACCGGCCGCGCGCGACCGTCTCGGCGAAGCCTTCAGCCTGACACCGATCACCGTCGGCGGCCTGGATGTCAGCGTCGATGCTTGGATTGATCCGCCTGCCTATACCGGCCGCGCGCCCATCTTCCTGTCGGCCGATACCCGCAGCGTCGAAGTGCCGGCCGGCTCCAGCTTCATTGCCCGGGTCGCAGGCAGCCGGCGCGCACCGGCTCTCACGCGGCGCGATGGCGACGGCTCGGAACGTGCCGCCCCGACCTCGATCGGCGACAGCGTCTGGGATGCGCGGCTGACCGTCAGCCGCGAGGCCAATATCCGTCTCGCGGCCGGTTCGACCCGGCAAAGCTGGACCCTCACAGTCTTGCCTGACCGCGCACCTGTCGTACGCCTGCTGGCGGTGCCCGATGCCACCGCCTCGGGCGAGCTCGACCTGCAATTCTCCGTCGTCGATGATTACGGCGCGACCGCCTACGGCCTCGACATCCAGCCCGAGGACGATGACGATGCGCCCTGGGAGCGGATTGATTTCACACCCGCCGGCGTCACCACGCTCGATCCCGACAACGGTGTGCGCACCCTGCTGGAAACCGCCCGCCATCCGCTGGCGGGTCAGCGGGTCAATATCCGCATCGTCGCCGATGATGCCGGCGGCAATACAGGCCGCTCGCCCGAGCTGGGCATCACCCTGCCGCAACGTGTCTTCCTCGACGCCCTCGCACGTGCCGTCGCCGAGCAGCGGCGCAATGTACTCAATGCGGATGCGGCCTATGCGCCCCTGCCCGACCGGCCGGTCATGCACCGCGAAGACATCATCCCCGGCCCCGCCTATTTCACCGACGAGCCCGCCCGCCGGATCGAGCGGGCCCCGGATGGTCTGCAATTCGCGACGCGCTCGCTGGACGCCATCACCGACGCGCCCGCCTCTTTCTTTGACGATGCTGTCGTCTATCTCGGCCTGCGGACCAGTGTGCAGCGCCTGCGACGCGCGCGCGAACAGGCCGATCTCGACGGGCTCGAAGCCGATCTGTGGAGTATCGCCCTGCGCGCCGAACTCGGTTCGCTCGCTGATGCCGAGGCCGCCCTGCGGGCCGCAGAGCGGGCCCTGATGGAGGCCATGGCGCGCGGTGCAGACGAGACCGAGCTGGCCGCCCTGTTCGATGCCTATCAGGCAGCCATGGAAAACTATCTCGCTGCCATGGCCCGCGAAGCCGGCCAAAGCGAGCAATCGGCCGAAAGCGGCGGACCGTCGATGGACATGGCTGCGCTGCAGGCCATGCTCGATGCCCTGCGCGAAGCGGCCGAGCTGGGCGATACGGCCGATGCCCGTCAGGCACTGCAGGCGCTGAGCGAACTCTTGCGGAACATGCAGATGCAGATGGGCCAGGGCAATGGCGAGGGCGAGCAGTCCGACCCGATCTCCGAAGCCATCCAGCAGGCACTCGAGGAACTCGGTGATGTGATCGGCGGTCAGCGCGATCTGCAGGACCAGACTTTCGGCCTGAATGAAGAGCAGCAGCAAGGCGGCGGTCAATCGCCGCCCTCCTCCGGTCAGGGCGGCCAGCAGGATGGCAATGTGCCGCAAGGCATGGCCGAGAACCAGAATGGCGGCGGCAATTCCATGCAATCGCTCTCCGATGCCCAGGCCGATCTCGCGCGCCAGTTGGGACAGGCCCAACAGGCCCTGCCCGGCGGCGGTGGCGATGCACTGGCGGACGCGGGAGACGCCATGCGTGCCGCGGCTGATGCCCTGGCGCAAGGCGATGCCGAAGCCGCGCTCGAGGCCCAGGATGATGCGCTATCCGGCTTGCGGTCAGGCGCCGAACAGCTTGCCCAGGAATTGCTGGAACGCATGCAGGACGCCCAGGGCCAGGCCGGCGACGGCGAACAGCAGCGCGATCCGCTCGGCCGCCCGTCCGAAGGCGCATTTGCCGACGGCAATGGCGTCGAGATCCCCGACGAGATGTCGAGAGCCCGGGCCCGCTCTATTCTGGAAGAATTACGCCGCCGCGCCGCCGAAGCCGGACGGCCACAGGAAGAGCTCGACTATATCGAACGCCTGCTCGACCGGTTCTGATCGCTTGCTGTGGAGTTAGTGGTGGCCGGGAGCGGGATGCTCTTCGGCAGGTGCCGCATGCTGCGCCGCGGGCGTATCATGGCCATCGACCGGTGGCTCATCATGTGCGGCGGCAGGCTGTGGCTGAGCTTCAGGCACACCATCACCAACCAGCACAACTTCAGCCTCGCTCGAGGCCGGCGGCGGATCACTCACCACGGTGCGGAATTCGCGCACCTGCCCTGCCGGCACGGCAGCGCCTTGCAGGCTGACATTCCATTCCAGCAGGGATTCGCTGTGCTCATCGCGCAGGACGGCACGCAGCACCGGGAGAGGCCGGGTGCGGCGGTCCAGATTGCGGATACTGCCCTCGATCACGAGCAGCGGCACACCGTGCGAGCTGTCGCGGGTGACGGTCAGCTCGCCGACGGTATAACCATAGGGATTCACCACGGCGCCAACGGCCGCATAGGCTGATGTGGCCCGCGGCCAGAGCGTGACAATATCGACGCGGAAGAACCAGGACGCGGTGAGCAGCAGTGCACAGGCAATGGCGAGCCCGCCCCAGGCTGAACCGGCAACAGCCGCCGACATGGTGCGGCGCTTGCGCTCCTGGCGCTCGCGGAACACACGATGCGGCTTGTCGGCAGCGCCTTCGGCCTGCGATGTTTCTGGCGGTGCAGGTTGCAGTGTGGGCAGATCCGATGGATCCTGCGTCTCGGCAGTCCAGACATGCGCACAGGAGGCGCAACGCACGCGCCGTCCATTCAAGCCAAGGGCTTGCGGATCAGCGCGATAGCGCGTGGAACAAGAAGGGCAGCTGAGTACAATGCTCATCTGAGTCGCTTACACCTTATCCGGTTCACCCGGCCCATGGAGACCATCCATCGAACCGAGCCACCCACAATCGCCGAACAGCACCGCCGAGCCGGTCGTCCGCTTCGACAATGTCGGGATGCGGTACGGCCATGGTCCGGAGGTTCTGCGCGACCTCTCATTTGATTTACCACGTGGTTCTTTCCAATTCCTCACCGGACCCTCGGGAGCCGGAAAGACATCACTGCTGCGCCTGATCTATCTGGCAGCAAGGCCCTCCAGCGGGCATATGTCCTTCTTTGGCCGCGATGCCGCCACCCTGCCACGCGCGGAATTACCCCTGCTGCGGCGGCGTATCGGTGTCGTGTTCCAGGAATTCCGCCTGCTCGATCACCTCAGCGTTTTCGACAATGTCGCCCTGCCGCTGCGGGTCGCCGGCAAGCGCCGCCAGGATTATGCCGAGGACGTCGCCGAATTGCTGGCCTGGGTGGGGCTTGGCGACAAGATGGAAGTCGTGCCGGCAACCCTGTCGGGCGGCGAGCAGCAGCGCGTCGCCATCGCCCGCGCCGTCGTCTGCCAGCCGGAAATTCTCATCGCCGACGAACCGACAGGCAATGTCGATCCGGAAATGGGCATGCGCCTGCTGCGTCTCTTCGCCGAGCTCAACAAGCTGGGTACGACCATCATCATCGCCACCCACGATCTCTCACTGGTACGCATGGTCGATGCGCCGGTGATGACTCTGTCCAACGGGCATCTGCATATCCGGCAATCGCGGGCCCAGCGCTCGCGGGCGAGCGATTTCCAGACCGATGATCCCGTTGAAGCGCCCGATACGGCAGCGCCGGAGGAGCCGCAGGATGGCTAGCCCTGTTCCCCCGCCGCCAGCCGGCCATTCCGGCGCTCTGCTGCCGCCCGATGGTGGCCGCGACCGCCCGCTCTTCGTCGTGGCGGCCATTCTGGTCTTCCTTGCCTGTATCGCGGCCCTTGGCGCACGCGGCGCCTGGGTGCAGGCCCAGCAATGGACCTCTGATCTGGAAAGCAGCATCACCATCCAGATCCGCCCGGTCGACGCGCGCGATACCCAGGCCGATGCCGAAGCGGCTGCGGAAATCGCCCGCGGCCTGCCCGGCATTGCCAGCTCGACAGCGCATGACCGCGCCCATGCCGAGGCCCTGCTGGCGCCCTGGCTGGGCGAAGGCAATCTTCCCGCCGACCTGCCCCTTCCCCTTATGGTGGAAGTCCGGCTCGACACTGCCCTGCCCGCGCCGATCGACGCCTTGCAGACCGCGCTGGATGAAGCCGGCCTGCCGGCCACAGTCGATGACAATAGCCGCTGGGCCGGGGCCGTCAGGCGTGCAGCCCGCACGGCACAGACGCTGGGCATCGCCATGCTCTTCCTGCTGGCTGGAGCGGCCGCGGCGGTGGTGGCGTTTGCGGCACGGGCCAGCCTCGCCGCACGGGTCAATGTGATTGATGCCCTGCATATCTCCGGCGCCCAGGACCGCTTCATCGCCGGCCTGTTCGAACGCCGCTTCTTCATGCTCGGGCTGAAGGCAGGCGCTGCCGGGGCGTTTTGCGCCGGCCTGGTGGCGCTGGCGGCGAGCTTCGGCCAGGGACCGGCCGATATGGCTTTCTTCCTGCCACACTGGGCGATGGATCCGTTTGAGCTTGGCTTGCTGTTCCTCGCCCCGGTATTAAGCGGCCTGACGTCTGCGATTTCGGCGCGCCTTGCGGTAACTTCAGACTTGCGGGGGCGCTGGTGACGGCCAAAATTGGCCGCAATCGCAGCGATAAATCGATGCAGACAGACAGCGCCGAGACGTGCAAGAGACACAGACCGGGCCCATCGGAGCAGGGGATATGATGACACAGCTCAGTCGCTTCCTGCGGGCCCTGGCCTTCCTGGTCGTCGCATCCAGCCTCGCCGGTTTTGTTTTCTATGCCGTACGGGTCTCTGACTATCCCGAGCCGGCGGACGCTATCCGCGCTGACGGCATTGTCGTTCTCACCGGCGATCAGGGACGCCTGACATCGGGCGTGCAATTGCTGCAGGATGGCCGGGCACCGCAATTGCTGATTTCCGGCGTGCACCCTTCCGTCACGATTGCTGACATCCGGGCCAACACCAATCTGTCCAACGCTGAATTCGACTGCTGCGTCCAGCTGGGCCGCGAGGCCAATGATACCGTCGGCAATGCGCGCGAAACTGCGCAATGGGTCCAAGGCAACGGCTTTCAGACCTTGATCATCGTGACGTCAGACTATCATCTGCCTCGCAGCTTGATCGAGATGGAAATGGCGATGCCCGGCATAGACCTGATACCCTTCCCCGTTCGCACCACTCCACCCTGGAGAAATCCGCGGGCGGCGCGGCTCTGGGTCCAGGAATACGCCAAATACACCACGGTCTGGCTCGGACAGGTCCTGTTCAGCCCCGCGGACGCCGCAGCATGACGGCCATTCGCTCAGTCCTGTTCCAGATATATCTCTACGGGCTGATGGCGATCCTCGGCCTGGCCGGGGTGCCGCTCCTGCTGGGACCGCGCAGCTGGGCCCGCGGCTATCTCAAGCTCTACCTCCACATCGCCTGGTTTGGCCTGCGCTGGATTTGCGGCGTTTCCATCGAGGTCCGTGGCCGCGAGAACCTGCCTCGCGGCGGCGCACTCATCGGCTCCAAGCATCAGAGCATGTGGGAAACACTGGCCTTCTGGGGCATTCTCGACGATCCGGCGATCATCCTGAAGCGGTCCTTGATCTATATGCCCTTCTTCGGCTGGTTTGCCGTCAAGCTCGGCAATATCAATATCGACCGCAAGGCCGGCTCCAAGGCGCTGCGCAAAATGCTGCGCGACGCCAAAACCCGCGGTGAGGAAGGCCGTCAGGTCCTGATCTTCCCGGAGGGCACGCGCGTCGAGCCCGGTGAGCATCCCGAGCTGAAGCCGGGCATTGTCGGCCTCTACCAGGCCATGGCCCTGCCCTGCGTGCCCGTGGCGCTCAATTCCGGCGTTCATCTGACGAATTATTGCGGCCTGAGGAAGCCGGGGCGTATCGTGGTGGAGTTCCTCGAACCGATCCAGCCGGGTCTGAACAAGGCCGACTTCCTCGCCACGCTGCACGAGCGGATCAATACCGCATCCGACCGCCTGCTCGAGCCACAGGACATGCCGGTGGAGATGCGGCCGTGAGCATTCCCAAACGCTTCGTACTGCCCGCCATCGGCGTGATCGCATTCCTCGTGCTCTACACGGTCTACTGGATGTATTCCAAGAGCGTGATCGAACGCGAGGTCACCAGCTGGATCGACCGCCAGGAAGCGGCCGGATATCTCATCGAGCAGGACCGCATCCGCGTCACCGGCTTTCCTTACCGCTTCCAGGTCGAGCTGACCGCACCCCACATTCACGCCCCCGAGGGCGATGGCGGCTGGGATGCCCGCATGGACATGGTGAAGGCGCACGCCCTCTTCTATGATTTCAGCCACTGGATCATCGAATTTGATGGCCCCGTCACCCTGCAGCCCGGCGATGGCGATGCCGTTGTGCTTGAGGCGGATCTTGCGCTTGTGAGCCTGGTCAGCGATCGCGATGGCATAACGACACGCATCGGCGCCGAGTTTGACGCGCTGCACGTCAGCGCTCCGAGAGGCACGCAGCCGAGCCTGCAATCGGTCGACAAGCTGCTTCTGTCGGGCACCGTCAATGACGAGGATGCACTGCGTATCCGTGTCGAGGCGACCGGTGTGACGGCCATGGACACGGCGTTCACGCCGGAAGTCCTGAACGCGTTTGGCCGGACCGCGGAAATGATCCGGTTCGATCTCACCGTGACGCAATGGTCGAGCCTGGCCAGTGATGCCGATGCCAGCGCCTGGACCCGGGCCGGCGGCCAGTTCCAGATCGCCGAATCCGCCCTGGCCTGGGGCGCGGCGCAGATTTCCGGCACGGGCGATCTCACGCTCGACGCCATGGCGCGGCCCGATGGACGTATTTCCCTGCACATCACCGATCCGGATGCCCTGGCCGATGCGCTGGTCACTGCCCGCCTTGTGCCTGCAGAGAATGAGCAGGCCTTGCGCCTCGCCGCGATGATGGCGCCGCGCGGACCAGACGGCGTCGCACTGCCACTGCGCATTCGCGATGGCGGGGTCTATCTTGGCCCTGTCAGGCTGGGCGATATCGATAGCTGAGAGCGGGCGCGCTCAACGGGCCATGAAGTCCCGCAGCGTGTCGACCAGGCGCCGGTTCTCCGCCTCCTTGCCAACCGTCATGCGCAGGGCATCCGGCAGGCCATAGGCTCCGACGCCGCGGACAATCAATCCTTTCGAGGTGAGATAGGCATCGGCGTCTGCTGCGGTCTTTCCCGGTGTCGCCGGGAAATGCACCAGCACGAAATTGCACACGCTCGGCGTCACTTCCAGGCCGAGCCCGCCCAATTGCTGGCGCAGGAAATCAACCCAGCTCGCATTGTGCTCGGCGGAGCGGCGCATGAAGTCGCGGTCCGCAATCGCCGCAGCGCCGGCATCAATGGCCGGCAGATTGACGTTGAAGGGCCCGCGGACCCGGTTGAGCACGTCGATGATCGAGCGCGCGCCATAGCCCCAGCCCAGGCGCAGCCCGGCCAGGCCATGTATCTTCGAGAAGGTCCGGGTGACGAAGACATCATCGCGTTCGCGCGCCAGCTCCATGCCGGCCTTGTAGTCAGCCGCGTCAACAAACTCGGCATAGGCCGCGTCGAGGACGAGCAGGGTGGTCGGCGGCAGGGCCTCGCGCAGACGGCGGATTTCGGCATCGCTGATATAGGTGCCGGTCGGATTATTCGGATTGGCGATGAAGACGATTCGTGTGTCCTGCCCGGCCGCCTCGATCACCGCATCCACATCGGTGGTATAGCCGCGCTCGGGCGCAGAGACGAGGCGCGCCGCGCTCTGCATGGCCACCAGGCGGTAGACCAGAAAGCCGTATTGCGACTGCACGACCTTGTCGCCCGGATTGAGATAGGCGCGGCCAAGCAATTGCAGGATCTCGTCGGAGCCGGTGCCGCAGACGATATTGTCGGGATCAATGCCCTCTTCGCGCGCGATCGCCTCGCGTAGCTTGGTCGAGCCGCCATCGGGATAGACAAAGAGCCGCCCGGCGGCGGCCTCAAAGGCGGCCGCAGCCTTGGGCGAACAACCCAGCGCATTTTCGTTGGACGACAGCTTGACCGGATTGGCCACACCCGGAGCATCGGCAGCGCCGGGCTTGTAAGGTTGAATGTCGAGAATGCCGGCGCGCGGTTCGATGGCCATCTAACTACCTCAGTTGTCCGAAAGTTCGGAAGGATTATCGGGACGGGATAGCGCGGGGCGGGAGCTCGCTTCAAGCGCCTTGCGTCGTGCGGGTGCAGTTGCCGGCCGCGGCCGCAGCGAGAGGGTCCGCTTTACCGCCTCGACCAGGACAACCCCGCCCAGACCGGGCCAGGCCCGTTCGCCGGCGCTTTCCCACATGCGGGCGATGCGCGGGTGCGTGCTCCATTTCCACGGCGGAGCGTAGAGTGCGCGTGACCATGCCGTCGGTTCAAACAGGGCATCATCGAGCAGCCGCGCCAGCTGGGCGCGCGAAAACGGGCGGCCATGGCCAAAGGGGGTCGAGTCGAGCCAGGCCCAGATGCCTGAACGGGCCGCAGTCACAATCACGACACGGCCCTCCGGCGCGAGGACACGCCATATCTCGCGCAGCAGCGCCTGCAGCGAATCCGCCTCTTCCAGCGCGTGGACCAGCAGAACGCGATCAAACACAGCCTCGGCAAAGGGCAGGTGCATTTCATCGCCCATGGCGATGCCGCAATTGGCACCGGGGGGAATAATGGCACCCTGGGAGGCCGGCATGAAGGAGACGCATCGTCGCGCTGCGGCATGATAGGGTTCAAGATAGGGCGTGGTGAAGCCAAGGCCGAGCACATCGAGCCCCGCAGCATCGGGCCAGACAGCCTGCAGACGCCGCTCGATCATTTGCCGCGCGACAAAGCCCTGCCGGCTGCGGTAAAATCGATCCAGTTCAAGCGCTTCGCGACGCACCCTTCACACTCCCGAGCTTTGCCCCGACCATGGGGTGGTGCTAGGCACCAGGCTGCAACACTAACGAAACCGGGAAAATCAACAATGAGCGAACTCCGTATCCGCCAATTCCCGTGTCTCTCGGACAATTACGGCTTCCTGATCCATGATCCGGTGAGCTGCGAGACCGCGACGATCGACACGCCCGATCCCGAGCGCATCCTCGCCGAGGCCGCGTCAGCTGGCTGGACGCTGACGCAGGTGTGGAACACGCACCACCATTTCGACCATGCGGGGGGCAATCTGGCGATCAAGGCGGCGACCGGCGCGCGCATCATCGGCCCGGCCGGCGAAGCGGAGCGTATCCCCGGTCTTGATACCGCCGTCGGCGATGGCGACAGTGTCTGGCTTGGAAAGATCGAGGCCAAGGTGATCTCCACACCCGGTCATACCAGCGGCCATATCGTCTATTCCCTGCCCTCGGAGAAAGTCGCCTTCGTCGGCGACACGCTGTTTGCGCTGGGCTGCGGCCGACTGTTCGAAGGCACGCCTGAGCAGATGTGGACCAGCCTGTCCCGGCTGGCAGCCCTGCCGGAGGAAACCCGCGTCTATTGCGCCCATGAATACACCCAGTCGAATGCCCGCTTTGCCGTTACGGTTGACCCGGACAATGCTGATCTGGAAGTCTATGCGATGAGCGTCGATGCCGAGCGCGCCCGGGGCGAAGCCACCGTGCCGACGACCATCGGCGCCGAGCTCGCCGCCAATCCCTTCCTGCGCGCCGGCGATAGAGCGATCCGCAAACGCCTGGGCATGGTGGATGCCAGTAATGTCGAGGTGTTTGCCGAGATCCGCCGCCGCAAGGACGCGTTTTGACACCGCGCGAGATCATTGACCGGCTGGGCATGCAGCGCCATCCCGAGGGCGGCTGGTATGTCGAGACCTGGCGCGATGCCGCCGGCCCGGACGGGCGGTCGCGCTCAACCGCGATCTATTATTTGCTGGAGGCGGGCGAGCGCTCGCACTGGCACCGTGTCGATGCCAGCGAGATATGGCACTGGTATGCCGGTGCGCCGCTGGAACTTGCCGTAAGCGAGGATGGCATCACCACGCAGACCATTGCACTGGGACCACAGCTGGCCGACGGTCAGATGCCGCAGGGCATTGTCCCGCCGCACGCTTGGCAGAGCGCGCAATCTTCAGGGACATGGACACTGGTGGGATGCACCGTGGCGCCCGGTTTTGAATTTTCGGGATTCGAGATGGCTCCGCCAGACTGGTCGCCCGGCTCACATGACGCCTGATCAGGTGGCCCGGTCGCCCGCCAGCAATGCGCGGGTGATAAAGGCAGAGGATGGCCGGCCGGCGAAGCCGAATTCCGGCGCGATCACCACGACCAGCGTATTATCGCGGCGATAGGCGGCGGGCTGTTCGCCAATCGTGATATCGACGCGTTCCAGGCCGCGCAGCCGGCGGCGCTCACCGCGCATGCCGCGGAACGCCAGGGCAATCATGTGGAGGCTGTCATACTGGACGCCCAGGCCGGTACGCGGTGCCGGTGCATAGACGACAGAAACCTGTCGATTGAGGTCCGAGGTCAATTCTTCCACCAGATCCTCGGCGAGAAGACGGATCTCGTCGGACGATCGCGGCGCCGGTGCCAGACCACCGGCCGGGCTGGCAAAGTCGGCGATCACGCCATTTGGCGCATCGTCAGGAAAATAGGTAGTGCCGCCCAGGGCCGTCAGCCGCACGACCTCGCGCCCGGTGTCGGTGACATAGGAAGTGCCCCCTCCCGGCGCCCGATTGGCAAACAGGACAATGACTTCACCTTGCGGATTATCCCGTTCACGCAGCAGCGCAACGGTCGCGGAGCGGTCAAACAGGAAGAATTCACCCGTATCGGCGCGCTGGTACCAGCCAACCGATTCCTGCGGCCGCTCATTGCGCAATAGCCGGTCGCGCAACGGATTCTGGAATCCGATGGCGGCGCCCGCGCACAGGGCGGCAGTCAATATCACGAGGATCCAACGCGTCATCACCGCACACAATGATACTGGCAAGACGGCAATTTTTGGGCAGCTCGCTGCCGCAATCTCATGACATATACTGCCCGCCATTGATCGGCAGGGTCGCGCCGGTCATGAAGGCCGCTGCATCAGAACACAGATAGGTCACCAGCGCGCCGACTTCCGAGGCTTCGCCGAGGCGGTTCACCGGGATCGCCCCAATGATCGATTGCAGCACGTTTTCCGGGACTGCGGCGACCATGTCGGTGTTGATATAGCCCGGTGCGATGCAGTTGACGGTGATGCCCTTGCGCGCGCACTCCTGGGCCAGCGCCTTGGTGAAACCGATCACACCGGCCTTGGCTGCGGAATAATTCACCTGACCCATCTGGCCCTTCTGGCCATTGATGGAGGAGATATTGATCACGCGCCCGAAGCCGCGCTCGCGCATGCCGTCAATCACGGGACGGGTCATGTTGAAAAGCGAGGTCAGGTCGATGCGGATAACGTCATTCCACTGCTCGGGCGTCATCTTGTGGAACATGCCGTCGCGGGTAACGCCGGCATTATTGACCAGGATGTCGAAGGGGCCGCCTGCGAGCGCTTCCGCGGCCGCAATACCGTCAACACAGGATTGATAATCGCCGACATCCCAGCTGGCAGCGCCGATCCCGGTTTCTGCCCGGAATGACGCGGCTGCGCTTTCATTCCCGGCGTAATTGGCGATCACCGTGTAGCCCGCAGCCTTCAGTTCGAGGCATATGGCCGCTCCGATACCCCGTGTACCCCCTGTAACCAAAGCTCTGCGTGTCATCATACATCCCCGGATTTCTTGTTCTTGGATTTCGCTTTAAGTCTTCGCGCTTGCAGCACACCACCTGCTAAGCGTAAACCGTAATGAAATAGGTGCGCGTCTGTGTCGAGCGAATATCGACATTGTACTTCGCATTTTGCACGAACAGGGGAACCCGTGGTGAGCAAAACCAAGAGTGACAAGCCTGAAATCGTTATCAAGAAATACGCGAACCGGCGTCTCTATGACACGTCGACGAGCCAGTATGTGACGCTCGATCATTTGCGCGAACTGGTGAAACAGGGCGTCCACTTCAAGGTCACCGATGCCAAGAGCGGCGACGACCTGACGCACGGCGTTCTGGCGCAGATCATTTTCGAGGAAGAATCGCACGGCGCCAATCTGCTTCCCGTCGACTTCCTGCGGCAGCTGATCGGGTTCTATGGCGACAGCCTGCAGAATGTCGTGCCCGGCTATCTTCAGATGTCGATGAACAACTTCACTCAGCAGCAGGAAGAATTTCGCGACAAGGTCGGCGAGGCGATGATGTCACCGCAAGCGACCATGGCCCTGATCGAGGAACAGACCCGGCGCAATATGGAGAGCTTCTCCAACACCATGCGCATGTTCACGCCTTTCGTGCCCGGAACCGGTCCGGCCGCCGCAGAAGAGGCCGCACCTGCCCCTGCTGAGAGCGGTGACAGCGATAGCGATATTGCGCAAATGCGCGAGGAGCTCGATGAAATGCGGGCCAAGCTCGACAAGCTGCTCGGCGGCAAGAGCTAGCGAGGCCGTCCCGGAGCGGGCCTCGGGCCCGGCTCCGGCGTTAACACTTTCGTATCATTTCAGACCAGTGCCGGATGCCAACTGACCCAAATGGGCCTCGAATCTGGCATCCGGTTCTTTATTGCGACCAGAATCATGGTTAATAAGGTCTTAAAGCTTGGCATCAGCCTTGCGAAGAAAGACCCATGACCCAGATCCGCAGCCAACTTCCTGTCCCGATCCCGACCAGCCGGCGCATTGAGCCGACTGGTTCGGCCAGCGGATCCAATGACCGTCAGCCGCGCCGCGAGCACGCCCTCGTTTCTGTCCCGACTCCGCATTCGTCCGAGGCCAGCCCGAAGACGAGTGTGAGGGCGCAGCTCGCCGCCGCTGAGGTCATTGTCCAGGTTATCGCCGGAAATCCACGCCGCGGCATCCGCGCCGAAACCAGCGAGCAGGCCCGCTATCGCCGCGCCTATTCGCAGGCGGCACAAAAAAGCGCGCCGCCCCCGGTGTGGGAGCGGCGCGCATGAAGTCTCAAGCTCAAGCCCAAGATCAATCCCGGGCCCTCCGGCACCTCGGCTTCTGGTGTGATGCCGCTTTCGGTGCCGGACTGCTGTTTCTGCTGTTCTAGTTCTAGCCTTCGCCGCCGACCGCGAGATCGCGGCGGGCTGCAACGACGGTGACGACAAATCCACCGACCGTATCCATCAGCGTCATCAGCGTGAGCAGGAAAAAGGCCGAGGTGCCAAACTTCCCGACCAGCAGGAAGAGGCCCATGGCGATGACAAAGACCAGCATCGACAGGCCGTGATTGATGATCGTCGCGGTGCCGGAACCGGCCGCCTTGATCTGCTCCACGAAGAGCGCAAACATCCCCAGGATCACCATCAGATCACCGAGCGGCAAATTCCAGGGTCCCGAAACCATCGGAATCTGGAAGACGGTCCCGTCGAGGGCCGCTTCCATGGATGCCTGGTCGGCACCACCGAAAATGAGGGCAATTACTACGTAGATGATCACTGGAATGATCATCAATGGAAACACATTGAACATGGAACTCTTCCCCTTGGCAGGGCCGCCTCGCTGTGCGCGATTGGCAGCCATCATACCCAACATTACACCGTTATCCCCGCCACCTGACATAATCAGATCCTCACTATAACTCGTCGGAACCCCGCGGGTTCCGCGCACGCGAATTTAACCACATCATTCCCATCATGTCTGTCAAAGAGGCGAAAAGACGACCAAAATTCGTATATTTCGACGCTCCGATAGTCCGATGGCGGTGGCTCACAGCGCGGAATTCACACAAATATCCTTCCCGATTCATCAGGGCCGGCAGGAATCTGTGCTGGTGATCGAAAAAGGGAAGTTGCAGATAGACCTTACGTTTGAAGGCTTTGAGACCGCAGCCCGTATCATTGCAATTATCATTGAGCATGCGCTTGCGA